>ENA-ORBV01003991-ORBV01003991.1-microbial-mat-metagenome-genome-assembly--contig:-NODE-3991-length-28899-cov-30.467837_pt1 | contig 28899 bp, 29 predicted proteins | sample MGYA00237777_ERZ505514 | MGnify/ENA primary metagenome ERZ505514 (study PRJEB26160, sample SAMN06269048) | microbial mat metagenome | isolation source: Oligotrophic lake microbial mat | place...
TAATGATACGGCGACCACCGAGATCTACACCTCTCTATTCGTCGGCAGCGTCAGATGTGTATAAGAGACAGTTCTACCACGATGCAATCGGTGGTGAGTAATAGAATCGCAACTTCCGCTGCGTTTTGCAGGGCGGTGCGTTCTACTTTGGTCGGCGTGATGATGCCGGCCTTGAACATGTCTACGTATTCGCCGGTGAGCGCGTTGTAGCCTTCGGAATCCTTGCTCTCCAGCACGCGGCGGACGACCACGCTGCCGCTTGTGCCGGCGTTTTCGGCGATTTGCTTCAGCGGGGTGAGCAATGCGGCGCGGACGATTTTGCTGCCGGTGGCTTCGTCGCCTTCGAGCTTTAAGTTGCCGTTGCACGCGCGCGTGGCACGAATCATCGCCACGCCGCCGCCGGCGACGACGCCTTCTTCCACTGCGGCGCGCGTTGCGTGCAGGGCGTCTTCGATGCGGCTCTTCTTTTCCTTCAGTTCGGCTTCGGTGGCCGCGCCGACGTTAATCTGCGCCACGCCGCCGGCCAGCTTGGCCAGGCGTTCCTGCAATTTTTCACGGTCGTAGTCGCTGGTGGTGGTATCGATCTCCCGGCGGATCTGCTCGATGCGGGCCTTGATGGCCTTGGTTTCGCCGGCACCTTCGATGATCGTGGTGTTGTCGTTATCAATCGTCACCTTTTTGGCGGTGCCGAGCTGGGTGAGTTCGATCTTATCGAGCTCGACGCCCAGGTCTTTCATGATCGCATCGCCGCCGGTGAGGATGGCGATGTCTTCAAGCATGGCTTTGCGGCGATCGCCGTAACCCGGCGCTTTCACCGCGGCCACGTTGAGGATGCCGCGCAGCTTATTCACCACGAGCGTGGCCAGGGCTTCGCTTTCAACATCTTCGGCGATGATGAGCAGCGGCTTTTTGGCCTTCATGATCTTTTCCAGCAGCGGCAAAAGCTTATGGGCGCTGCTGATTTTATCTTCGAGCACGAGGATCAGCGGCTTTTCCAGTTCACACACGAGCTCGTCGGGGTCTGTGATGAAGTTGGGGCTGAGATAGCCGCGGTCGAACTGCATTCCTTCGACCACATCAATTTCTGTCTGGAGTGATTTGCCTTCTTCAACGGTGATCACGCCGTCTTTGCCGACTTTCATGAACGCATCGGCCATGATCTGGCCCACTTCGCGATCGTTGTTGGCGCTGATGGCGGCGACGTTGGCGATGTCGTCCTTCCGGCTGACATCGATCTTGCGAGATTGCTTCTCCAGGTCTTTCACAACAGCCAGCACCGAAGCGCGAATGCCGCGGGCGAGTGCCATCGCATCAGCGCCGGCAGTGAGGGCCTTGTAGCCTTCTTTGAAAATGGCTTCGGCCAAAACGGTGGCGGTGGTGGTTCCGTCGCCGGCGACATCCGATGTCTTGCTGGCGGCTTCTTTGACGAGCTTAGCGCCGATGTTCTCGAACTTGTCTCTAAGCTCGATCTCTTCTGCGACGGTTACCCCGTCTTTGGTAATCGTGGGCGCGCCCCACCCTTTATCGATCACCGCGTTGCGACCCTTGGGCCCGAGGGTTGCTTTCACAGCGCGGGCGAGTTTGGTCACGCCGGCGAGCAACGATTTGCGGGCATCGGCGTCAAAGGTGAGAAGCTTGGCGGCCATTGTTCGTATCTCCTGATAGAGTCGTTAGTTACGTGACATTATGCGTCGTAAGCGTTTCGGGTCGATCGGCGTACCCGTCGATCGGCCCGTAGGTCGCATAGCGAAGGAAGTGCCAGAGGAGTGGGTTGTTGGTTGTTGCTTGCAAGTTGTTAATTTTACAATGCTTACGGCAATAATTGGAACGCATCTCTAAAGTGCCGTTCGGTTTTCCGGGTGTCAGAGTGGCAGGCGTGCGCGATCGGCGCGCGGAACGTGGCAGATGTGCGGGCGCGACAGTATTCTCGGCGCATCATGACCATTCAAGACCTCAGCGGGCGGTTCAATGTGCCGGGCGTGACATTTAAGGCAGGGAAAGGCGGGCTGCCGGTGGTCGTCATTGAGAACGCCGGCGGGGCGGGGGAGGTCTACCTGCTCGGGGCCACCGTCACCCATTTCCAGCCGAAGGGTGCACAGCCGGTCATTTTTGTCAGCCAACACGCGATTTTCCAGGAAGGCAAAGCCATCCGCGGCGGAATTCCGATCTGCTGGCCGTGGTTCGGACCAAAATGCGACGACCCCAAGGCCCCACAGCACGGCCTGGTGCGCAATAAGTCGTGGAATGTGACTTCGGCGCGCGCGATCAACCATGCGGCCACAGAATTGAAATTTGATGTTCAAGCCGGCAGCTTTAGCGCCGGATTCGTGGTGACCGTGGGCGCCAGTCTCACCGTCTCACTCGAATCGCGCAACAACGGCAGCGCACCGATGCGGATCGAAGAAGCGTTGCACACTTACTTGGTCGTCGGCGACAGCCGGCAGGCATCGATCGACGGCTTGGCGGGCAGCACATACATCGACAAGGTTGCCGACGGCCAGCGCAAATCGCAGCCAGCCGACGCGATTCGTTTCGCCGGAGAAACCGATCGCGTCTACTTGAACACCGCCGCCACGTGCGTGCTGACCGATCCGGCGATGAGGCGAAAGATCACCGTCGCCAAGAGCGGATCGAAATCAACCATCGTCTGGAACCCGTGGATCGAGAAAGCCAAGGCACTATCTGATTTTGGCGACGACGAATGGCAAACCATGTGCTGCATCGAAACCGCCAACGCCGCGGATGATCATCTGATGCTCGCGCCGGGCCAAACGCATGTGACGACTGTTTCGATTTCTGTGCAAGATTTTTGAACCACAGAGGCACAGAGGACACAGAGGGGGGAAAGAATGAAGAAAAAGGACGAAAGATGAAGGATGAAAAACAAGTAAGCAGAATCAATTTGTTTCCAACAGTGGCACATCTGAATTTTCATCCTCCACACTTTCTGAGCCATTCCTTCCTCCTCTCCCTCTCTGTGTCCTCTGTGCCTCTGTGGTTAATTCGAATTTGAATCCCATGAATGATCCAGTAGCAATCATCACCGGCGCCGGCCGCGGGATTGGGAATGCGACGGCGATCGAGCTTAATCGACGCGGCTTCGCCGTGGTGCTGGTTTCGCGGAGTGAGCCCGAGTTGGCCCAGACTGCTAAGGCCTGTCGAACCGCGCTGGTGGTGTGTGCCGATGTGACCGTTCAAGCCGATGTCGATCGAATTGTTGCTGAGTCGCTCGGCAAGTTCGGCCGGATCGATGCGTTGGTGAACAATGCCGGCTACGCGCCCATGCTGTCGGTCGAAGCAACCTCCCCCGACGAATTTCGCAAAGTGCTCGAAGTGAACCTGACGGCCGCGTTTACGCTTTCGCGGAAGTGCTGGCCGACTTTTGTGAAGCAAAGCGCCGGCGTGATCGTCAATGTGTCATCAATGGCTGCCAAAGATCCGTTGCGGGGATTCGCTGCGTACGGCGCTGCCAAGGCGGGGCTGAATATTCTCGGTTTGACAATGGCCCGCGAAGGCGCACCCCACGGCATCCGCGTACACACGATTGCGCCGGGTTCGGTCGAAACGAAGATGTTCCGCGCGCTGGTTGATGAAAAAACCTGGCCCAGAGAAAAAACCCTCGCGCCGGCCGACGTTGCTGCAATGATCGCCGGCTGTGTGACGGGGGAGTTAAAGTACACCAGCGGCGAAGTGATCTACATCCGCCGCGAGCCGGCCTGATCCGCGCGTGAGCCGCCGATACACGAGGACGCAACGAGAGATCAGAAAAAGATTGCCATCCTCAACGGTGAGCCGCCGCCGACATGCTGCGAAATTTGTGCGCTTGGGGGACACTGGCCGCGTGGCTCACTCGTCGGTCACCGGCATCATCTTGGCAATCGCCGGCGGCACCCGGCCCTCGGGAAACAGCACCGCCAGTTTGTTGCCGCCGTGGGCGATCACCAATCGTGCGGCTGGGTCGAGCCAGATTCTGGTGGGTTCGTCGGTGTTGGGGATGTCTTGTGTGAAGACGCCTTCGAGCTTCAGAGGCGGATCGCTCGAAGGCGTTTCGCGGAAGCGTAGCACGCGGCCGGGGGCGTTGAACAGGAATAGGCGGTCGGCCGTGCGGATGAGCGTTGCCGGCATGCTGCCGAGTGCTTCGGGCGGAAGCTCAAATTCAATCTTCTCGCCGCCGCGAATGACGCGCAAATGCGTTTGGCCGTCGAACCATTTTGTGCCGTCGGGCTCTTCCAGCAACGGCGTGTCTGCCGGCGCGGTCGTTGGCGTGTCGCGCGGGGCAAAGGTGCGGATCGGTTCGTCATCCTTCATGGTCTGCCATCGATCCTCCACCAGCGCCCACGCGCCACCGAGCTTTTGCACTGGCCAGTTCTGGTCGTTCCAACCGATGCTTCCGCCTTCAACGGTGATCGTCCAGACCGGCAACCGCGGCGTTTCGTCGGCGATGAATGGATCGATGATCAGCGCTTCATTCGCCGCGTCGTCGATGAGAATCCACCGGCCGCGCGAATCGATCCCAAAAAACTTATTGAAACGGCGCAGCGGTTCGGCAACCAGCGGCGCAACATGGTTTCCCATGAATCGCCGCGGGCCGGCAATTTCGTCGGTGATGATCCATTCTTCGCCCCAGGCATCGAAGCGCACTTTGCCCAGCATGGCGTCGTCGGTGAGCGCCGGCGCGAGCAGTTGCACCGATCGGCCCGGGCGAACAGCGATCCACGCCGGCGCGGTCAATCGCGTCTCGCCGTTGCCGCGCGGCATTTCAACGCCGGCGTTGCTGTATAGCACGACACCGCCGTCGCGCAGGTAGCAGGCGGGTTGCAGGTCGTCGCTCGTGGGCGTGAGCCGGCCGAGTCGCGGTTTAATTTTCGTCGCCAGCAGTTCTTCAATTCTACCCTGTCCTTCCAACGGTTGCTTTGCTCGCTCGCGATCGAGGATCGACCATACCGCCGGCCCGTAGCGCGCCAGCTCCGCCGACGCGTTATCGCGCTTGGTGTCTTCGTCGTCGGAAAGCTGCGCGATGAGTTTGACAACCGCATGCTCGTCGATCGCAACGGCGGCTTCGAGCGACACGCTGCGTAGCTCCACCGCTTCTTGATCCGGTGATTGATCGCTGCGAATGAGCTGTACAACACTGCCGTCAAGCAAGGGCATTAACTCGACGATTCTGGTGGGCCAGCCATTGTCAGGCGTGAGAGCCGACCACTGGTCGTCCACGAATCGTGCCGCCGGGCCGTCAACGCGCCAGGCGAGCACGCCGCGGGCGTCGAGCAGGATTCGCACGGGCGCTTTGATGGTTTCGTCGCTGATCGCAACAAAGTGTTCGGTGAGCTTGCCCGGGTCGATGATCGACGCGCCCTGGTTGCTCGGAACGGCGATTCGACCGAACCATGAAAAAGCGCGCGACCAGTCGAACGCGCGGTCAAACGAAAGCGGCTTACGGCCGTTGAAATCGACGCGCAACAGTTTGCGGCCGTCCTGTATGATCAATGTCGGCGCCATCGCGCCGCCGGCAGTCGCCCAGTGCACGAACATGACGCGGTCGCGGACGACATGAACCTGCTCATTGTTAGCCGCTTTGAGAACCACCGGCGTCGGCGCGGCATCGTCGCGCGTGATCCAGAGATCGCCGCGCGGGCACAGGTAAACCGGGTCGCGAATGATTAGTCGGGCGGCGTCACGCAGATCGACCGGATATTTCAGCGGCTGGGTGGTGGCGATGGAACCATCGTTCCGCCGGACGACCTCGATCCACGTTGTTGCCGGCGGAACTGGCGCGGTGGCGGGCGAAGTTGCCGGCTGCGTCGCCGGTTGAGTGGCCGGTAGGGTAGCCTGAGGCGGGGCGGGATGTTGCATCGATCGAAAGACGACAATTCCAATCACGATTATCGCCAATACAATCAGGATGACCGGCCCCCGCGTGCCGCCCCGTTTGGTCGTTGATGTCGTAGTTCGATCCATCAGGGCTATATGTTAACAACTGACAGCCGGGCCGTATTGGGATATGATTTGCTCTATGAATCTGAACGAAACCGATCCAAAAATTGCCCAGTTGATTGCCTCGGAAGCCCACCGGCAGGAAACCACGCTGGAACTGATTGCCAGCGAGAACCACGTTTCGCAAGCAGTGATGGAGGCCGCCGGCTCGTGTCTTACGAACAAGTATGCCGAAGGTTACCCCGGCGCCCGCTACTATGGCGGCTGCGGGTTTTATGACGAGATTGAGAATCTGGCGATCGACCGCGCCAAGCAACTGTTCAACTGCCGCTTCGCCAACGTGCAGCCGCACTCGGGGGCCAATGCGAATCTGGCGGCGATGATGGCCATGATGAAGCCGGGCGACCCGTTCATCAGCATCAACTTAGCGAGCGGCGGACACCTGTCGCACGGGATGAAGCTCAACGCCTCGGCCATTTTCTATCGGCCGTCGCATTATCAACTCGACGACAAGACGGAAACGATCAATTTCGATAGCGTGCTGGCGGTGGCGAAAGAGACGAAACCGAAGGCGATCCTGTGCGGCTATAGCGCCTATCCGCGCTTGATCGATTTCGCGAAATTCCGCGCCATTGCCGATGAAGTGGGCGCGCTCTTAATGGCCGATGTGGCGCACATTGCGGGCCTTTGCGTCGGCGGCGCGCATCCGCAGCCGTTCCCGCATGCTCATGTCGTGACGACCACCACCCACAAAACCCTGCGCGGGCCCCGCGGCGGGCTGATCATGACCAATGATGAAGAGCTGGCCAAATCCATCAATCGCAGCATCTTCCCCGGCAGCCAGGGCGGGCCGTTGATGCACATTATCGCCGCGAAAGCCGTGGCGTTCGGCGAATGCCTGCGACCGGAGTGGAAAGCGTACGCCCACCAGATTGTGAAAAACGCAAAAGCGCTGGCCGAGGGGCTGATCAAAGCCGGTTATCGATTGCAAAGCGGCGGGACGGACAATCACCTGATGCTGGTCGACCTGCGCGCCCGCAACGAAGCCTTCACCGGCGCCGACGCCGAGAAAGCTCTCGAGGCCGCGGGCATGATCTGCAACAAAAACGCCATCCACAACGACCCCCGCCCGCCGAAGCTCACCAGCGGCGTGCGCCTGGGCACGCCGGCGTTGACGACGCGGGGGATGAAGGAAAGCGATATGCACCAGGTGGCGGCATTCATTGATCGCGCCGTGTGTGCCAAGGATGACGCCGGCCAACTGGCTAAGATTAGAGATGAAGTAGCGGCGTTTGCGGGGAAGTTTGCGATGCCGCATTAACGCATTCGTTAGCAAGTGATGTGATGTGATGAAATAGAATGACGAGGTTGGTATGAAGATTACGATTCCCGCAAAACATCGCAAATACCTTGAAGGAAAAGTGAAGGCAGGACGTTTCGCATCCGTGCAGGCGGTCGTCGATGCCGCGTTGTCGCGTATGATGGAAAATGAGAGGGAATTTGAGGATCTGAAAAAGTCATTGGTCAAGGCGGCGCAAGACATCGACGAAGGAAAAGGCATTCCGTGGAGCTTGCACCGCGTCCAGGCACGCTTGTTGAGCAGGGTGGCGGGCCGCGAGAAGCGGCGCCGGGCGTCATGATCCACTTCTCGCCTGATGCGGACAATGATGTCGATGAGATCAGCTTTTTCATCTCGCGGGACAGCATTGACGCGGCATTGAGGTGGCTGAAAGACCTCGTGTTCTTTGAGAAGACTGATGAAGGTATCGAAATTCTAAGGATCATTCACGGTGCCCGCCGCTGGCAGCGGGAATTTGGCCGAGACCAACTCGGGTGATAGCAGCGGCAGTGCCTGTCGTCCAACCGTCGTAGTATTTCGAAATGTCCGCGCCCATCTCCCACACTTCGCAATTTCCGCCAACGACGCCTCAAGTAGCGTCCCACTTCCCCGCCATCCCCGCGCCCGTGATTGTTCCTTTAGTGACGCTTCCGCCGGGGCCGTGTCCGTATCGTGAGGAACGGGTTTCGCGGCTGCGGGCGATGTCCGCGGCGCGGATGGATGGGAAGATTTATCACGATTTCATGAACGCCGGTTTTCGCCGCAGCGGGCGGATGATCTATCAGCCGATCTGCGCCGGTTGCCGGCGCTGCACGCCGATTCGCGTACCGGTGGACGGCTTTGTGATGAGCAAATCGCAGCGGCGCGTTGCTCGACGTAATGGCGACCTCGGCGTGTCCATATCACGACCTCACCTGACCGACGAAAAATTTCACCTCTATCGCGCCTACCTGGCCGACCGTCACGACGGCAACCAGGACGCCACCCACGACGGCTTCGCGGCGTTTCTTTACGATTCGCCGGTGGACACGCTGGAATTTGAGTATCGTCTTCCGGGCGGAAAACTGGTGGCGGTGGGGATCTGCGATGTGTGCGATCGCTCGCTCAGCAGCGTCTATTTCTATTTCGATCCAACTCAATCACCCCGCGGGCTGGGCAATTTTGGTGTGCTGCAGGAAATAGGCTTTTGCCGCGAACATGGGATTCCGCACCTGTACCTCGGGTATTGGGTGGGTGATGCGCCGGCGATGTCCTATAAGACTTCGTTTCGCCCCTGTGAACTGCTTGGCACGGACGGCCTGTGGCGGGCCGTGGGAACTACGTAGCCCAGTGACGCGAGCGCCGGACTCTGCTATGAAATTCCCCCTCTTTGGGTATATGGAGGGGGAGTCAGGCGACTTCATTCTCCGCGGTTGTTCCTACTCAAACATGAAGACGGCGGCGACTTGCTTAAGGATGTGGTAGAATAATGCAGGAGCGAACGAGTTAACCCGCGTTAAGATGTCAAGCGGATTTGGCATGCATCCTTTTTCGGCGACTGAGGTGAGTAAGCACCGCAGCTCATCCCCGCGCATTCTGCTGGTGGAAGATCACGCGCCCACGCGCATGGTTATGAGCCGGCTCATCCGCGACACAGGCGCGCATGTGGTGACCGCGCGCGACGGCGACGAAGCGATTCGCTACCTTCTCAACGAGCGCTTCGATGTCTTGCTGACTGACCTGCATATGCCGCACAAAGACGGGTTCGACTTAATCAAAGAAATGGCGGACATGCCCACGACGCACCGACCCAAGCGGGTCATCGCCATCAGCGGCCACTTCGACGCCGGCGCGTTGCGCGGGCTGCCGATCGATGTCAACTTCATGCCCAAGCCATTCAGCCTCGATACGCTGCTGGATTTGCTGAGTGGGAAGCCGAATTAGTTGAAGAGCCGATAGCCGATAGCGGTGCGCAAAAAAAAACAGGCCGGGCGCGAGATATCGTGCCCGGCCATCTTTGTTTTTGCTTTCCTGCTATTGGTTATCCGCTATCCGCTATCGGCTCCGCTTACCTCGCCACGCTCACAAACGTCTTCACGCTTTCCAGGTCGCGCAAATGCTGGGCGGTCGCCTGAACCGTGGCGCTGGCGCCTTTTTCCAGGCCTGGGTGAACTTTGTTGGCGCGCTTCGTCCAGATCGTCCCGCCGCGGCGCTTGGGGATTTCTTTGAAGTTCCTCGAGCGGGCGACGATCGGCGCGGCGAAAACCTTGTCTTTCATGAACAGCCGCTCAATGGTCTTGCGGGCCGAATCACGAGTGATCGTTTTGTTGATAGTAACGCGAACGGTCTTGGCTACGGTTTTAGCTGGCGCGGGCATACGGATCTCCAAAGCTTGGTCGAAAATTCGAGCCGGGCAATGTACAGAAACAGCCCGAAAACGCAAGCGTTGTCGAAACGTTTGATCAGAACAGGAACAACGGGGTGCCACGATTTGGCTCTCAGGCCAAGTCGTGCTTCTGCGCGTATAAAATGATTTCGGCGTTTCTACTACATGGCCTGAGAGCCATGTAGTGGCACCCAGAATTGGTTTGTCCTGCTACACAGCGCCCACCGGTTCAGGCAAATCCGCAATGATGCGCTCGGTGGCCGGGTCGCGCGTTACCTCGCGATAAAGCGTATCGCGCTCGACGGGAACCTTCCCCGCCTCGCGAATCAGCCGTTTGATGTCGGCGACGTGCAGTTCCTGGTGGTTCGTCCCGCGGGTGCCTTCACGCTTGGTGATGTCGTACCAGACCACCGTGCCATCAAGGTCGTCGCAGCCGAAATCGAGCGCCACCTGCGATAGCTGCACGCTCTGCATGATCCAGAACGCCTTGATGTGTGCGATGTTCCGAATCATCAGCCGCGCGACCGCCAGCGTGCGCAGATCGGCCAGGCCCGTCGGCCCGGGCAACGTGCCCAGTTCGCTGTCTTCGGGGATGAACGACAGCGGGATGAGGCAGTTGAAGAAGGCACGGGGGTTCAGGGTTCGGGGTTCAGGGTTCGGGGAGGAAACCGCGCCGCCGTTCTGAACCCTGAACCCTGAACCTTTGAGCGATTCCGCCTGCAGCTCGCGCAGTTTGATCAAGTGACCCACGCGTTCTTCCAGCGTTTCCACATGGCCGTAAAGCATGGTGGCGTTGCTGTAGATGCCCAGGCTGTGGGCGGTGCGGTGAACATCGAACCAGCGGTCGGCGCGAACTTTGCCTTTGAACACTTCATCATGCACGCGATCATCAAATATCTCGGCGCCGCCGCCGGGCAGGCTGCCTAAGCCGGCTTCGCGCAGAGCCACGAGCACATCGTGCACGCTCAGCCGGGCTACTTTGGTGAAGTGGATGATTTCGATCGCGGTGAATGCCTTGATGTGCAGTTGCGGGCATTCGCTCCGCACGCCGCGGAGCATGTTCAGGTAATAATCGAACTTCAGCCACGGATGCAGCCCGCCGACGATATGCACCTCGGTCGCGCCCGCATCGGCCGCCTGGCGTGCCGTTGCAACGACCTGTTCGACGGGCATTTCGTAAGCACCTGCTTCGCCACGTTTGCGGTAGAAGGAACAGAACTTGCAGGATAGCGCACAAACGTTGGTGTAGTTGATATGCCGGTTGCGATTGTAATACGTTTTGTCGCCGTGCAGTTTGGTGCGCACGTAATGCGCCAGCCGGCCGACGCCGTGAATGTCGCGCGATTGAAACAGCGTCATGCCGTCCGCCAACGAAAGCTCTTCGCCGGCGAGAATTTTCTCGCGGATGCTTAAAAGTGCGGGATCGACAAGAGTCGGACCGTCGGACATTGCGAGTGGAGTATATGGATGGCGCTGCGGCCTATCCAGCGTGTTCGTGGGAATTGAAAGAAGGGTGAACCACCAAGACACCAAGGGCACGAAGAGCAAATAGACTCCCACGTAATTTCGGCTGAACATCGTTTTGTTGGAGTGTCATCACAACACACACTACAAAAGAAAACAGAATCAGAACAACGTTTCTAATGCACGTTCGGTTCGGAGGTCGCCGCCTCCTTGGTGCCCTTCGTGTCTTGGTGGTTAACCCTGATCGATGAACCCTGAATTGAACGACCTAAACGTAAATATCGATAATGCCCATCGCCCCGATCACCAGCGAAATCACGCCATTGATTGTGAAGAACGCGAGGTTGACCTTCGAAAGGTCGTTCGGTTTTACTAAGAAGTGCTCGACGGTCAGCAGCATCGCGGCAATTGCAACGGCGGCGGCGTAGGTCGTGTCGAACTGTGGGACGTGGAAACCGAGTGCGATCAACACCGCGATGCACGCAATGTGTGTCAGCCGGGCTACCCACAGCGCGCCGGCGATGCCGAGTTTGGCGGGCACGCTGAACACGCCGGTCTGCCGGTCGGATTCGTAATCCTGGCAGGCGTAGATGATGTCAAACCCCGCCGTCCAGCAAAGCACGGCGGCGGCCATGATGAACGGGGTGATCGTTACGTTGCCCGCCACGGCAACCCACGCGCACACCGGAGCCAGGGCGAGACACGCGCCGAGATAGTAATGGCATAGTCGTGTGAACCGTTTGAGGAATGGGTAGGCGCTAATGAACAGCAAGACGGGGACGCTGCAGATGAGTGGAATCCAGTTGTTGTAGAGAAACCCGAACAGGCTGGTGGCGAAAATGAAAGCGAAGCCGCAAGCGAGCATCGATATCGTCGCAAAAGATTTGCTTAATCGACCTGATGGAATCGCGCGGCGCGCGGTGCGCGGGTTGGTGGCATCCAGTTTGGCATCGAGCAATCGATTGGCCGCCATCGCTACGGTGCGGGCGAAGATCATGCACAGCAGGATTAAGGCGAGCTGTCCGACAAATCGAATCCCGCGCGGGTTAACACCTGCGGCCAGGAAAGCTGAAAGCATCGCCCACGGCAAGGCGAAAATGCTGTGGCTGAGCTTGATGTCGGCAGCAAGCTCGCGGAGTTGCGAGAGCGGGGGGACAGGCTGGGTTTGGCCGGCGGCGATCGACATCACTCTTCCTCGTGTGCCGGCCGGTCGACGATTTCCTTCCGCTGCACCACCATATTCGGCGGAACCTGTATGCCAAACTGGGCGCGCTTTGGCGCGTCGAGCATTACTTTCATGAGCGTCAGATTGACGAGCGTGCCGAGTCGCAGGCTTGAGCCGACGGCCAGTTCGTAGGCGCGATCGACCGCCAGCCCGTCATCGGCCCCGCCAACAAACTCACCGCAGACGTGAATGCGTACGCCGCCGGTGTCCACATCGGTTGGCGACACGCGCAGCTTCTCGCCGATGACAATCGGTTCGTCGATTTGGCGGTTGAGAATGATCATGCATTCCAATCGGACACACATGCGGGCAATCGGAGACACAGGCAGGAATGTCTGTGCCACCGCCGAGTAAAAATACTACGCCAGCTTCACCGGCGGGCGAATGTTCTTCGGATCCCAGCGGGTGTCAAACGAGTGCTTCACGCCGACTAAATCCAGCAGTTTGCCCGCGACGAAATCGACCACTTCGCCGATCGTTGTGGGGTTGAGATACCATCCGGGGTTGCAAGGGGCAATGATTGCGCCGGCCTGCGTGAGGAATTGATACGCCGTCACGTCCATCGGCGAAAGGGGCATCTCTCGGTGCGCGATCACGAGCTTTCGGCGCTCTTTCAGCGTGACGGCGGCGGCGCGGCTGAGCAAATTATCGCCCAGCCCATGCGCCACGGAGCAGAGCGTGTTACTGCTGCAGGGCACGATCACCATGCCATCATGCATAAAACTGCCGCTGGCGATTTTAGCGCCCACGTCGTTGTAATTATAAAGGGTGATGCGCGAGTCAGCCCGCCCGCCCAGCGCGAGCAGGTCGGGGGTTTCCATCCCCAGCTCGTCATGCAGCAACCGCCGGCCGAGCGGGGAAATAACCAGGTGCACGTTCACTTCGGCGGCGACAAGGCCCTGAATGAACCGCTGAGCGAAAAGCGCGCCGCTGGCGCCGGTGATGGCGGTGACGATGTCCATGACGCTATCCTATACCGTCAAGCGGGTTGGACGTGTTCATAATCGTTGAAAGTCGGTGCTTTGCTTCCGCACCGTTCCGCCCACCACCATGGCGGCGGCGATGATGACCATGTTTTTAAGAATGTATTGGCCTTCCAGCGTCGGCGCATAGGGAATTCTGATGAAGCAAACCTCCGGGAGCAGAATGAGCGGCAAAAACGTTCCCAGCATCTGCCCCGCCAGCAGCAAAACCGCAAACCGAATCAGCGGGCGGATCAGCAGGCAGAGGCCGATGACGACCTCCCAAGTCGCTAAAATGGGAATAAAGATCCGCGGCGGGATCCAGTAAATCGTGCGCGTTGCCAATTCAATCGCCGGGCTGAGATCAAACCACTTGAGCGCCCCAAACCAGATGAAAATGACAGCCACCGACCACCGGAGCAGCCGCGTGCCGTGTTTTTGGAGGAATTGGGTTATCGGGCGATCGATAGCGTCGAACCAGTGTTTTTGGGAAGAACCAGGCATAAATTCCTTTGATGCAAGTGCCCAATCTTATGTCGGCTTACGAATCGAAAGCCTTCGATGTGAGACACTGTCGGGATAGGCGTGGGAGGAAGATTCGAATTGACATACGTATGTCAGAGTATGAAGATGTGCGAATGCGTAGGACGACTGTTAGGCTCAGCGACGACTTGTCACGGCGCGCGAAAGACCGCGCTGCGCGGCAACAGATTACGTTTACCCAATTCATTGAAGACGCCGTCCGCAATCAGTTGGCCAATCCGGAAACCCTGGCCCCAGGTGAGCGAATTGTGCTGCCAGTCTTCGGTGACCCTGCCAAGGCGCTGAACTGGGAAGACCTTAAGAGGCAGATAGAAGACCAGGAATGGGCGGACGACATGAAGGGCTTGGGCATTAAAGCGCAGGACCACGATGCTTCTGCTTGACGCAAATGTGTTGATCGTCGCTTTTCGAGCTGATTTGAACGAGCACCGGCAGGTGGGTGTTTGGCTCGATCGCCTGATTGCGTCCGGTGAGCCGTTCGGTTTTCCGGAGGGAATTTTGATGGGGTTCGTCCGCATTGTGACTCAAAAGCCATTTGATCCGATCACTCCAATTCACGACGCACTATTGTTCGCTGATAAGCTTCGGTCGGTCCCTTCCTGTCGAGTGATCGCCGCAGATACACATCAGTGGGAAACGTTCGTCAATACTTGCCGTAAAGTGATGGCGCACGGTAAGAAAGCTCAGGATGTCTATTGGGCCTCATTCGCCCTGTCGCATGATGTCGAGTGGATCACGTTTGATGGCGGGTTTCGATCCGTGCCCGGGCTACGCTGGCGTTCTCCGTTCGATCAAGCGGCCCGCACTAATCCTCTATAGCACACGCACACCCCGAAGGTCATCGGATGCTGCGTGATGTCGACAAACCCCGCATTCGCAAGCATCTGCACCATTTTATCGCGGCTCCAGAACATGCCGATGCTTTTGGGCAAGTATTTGTACGCGCCGGATTTGTCCCCGCTGATGAGCGTGGCGGTGATGGGCATGATTTTGCCGGTGTAGAAGCGGTTTAGGGCGCGAATGAGCGGGTTGGTCGGCTCGGAAAATTCCAGCACGACCACCCGCCCGCCGGGGCGGAGGATTCGTTTGAATTCTTGAAGGGCTTTTTCAGGCTCCTGCACGTTGCGAAGACCGAAGGCGATGGAGACGACGTCGCAGCAGGCGTCGGGAAGTGGAAGTGACTGCGCATCCCCGTGAATCCACGCACAGGTGCCACGCCAGAGATCAATATCCGCAGCGGCGTCAATCTCATCACTTGTGGCATCGTCTTTCGCTGCCGCGCGGGCGAGCATTGGAAACGTGTAATCCAGTCCGATGACGCGCGGCTTTATCTCGACAACCGGCCAAGGTCTAGGTTCCGTAGACCCCCAGCCAGTGTGCAACGCGATTCCAAAGAGAATCGCCAGATCCCCCGTCCCGCACGCCACATCCACCACAACGTCATTTGGTTGCAATGAAGCCAGTTTCACCGCCTTCCGCCGCCAGGCCTGGTCGCGCCAGAAGCTGTGCAGGCGATTATTCAGGTCGTAGCTGGGGGCGATGGCGGCGAACATTTTCTGCACGCGCGACCGCTTGTCCGCCGCCGCGTGCGGGTCGCTCTTGAGCAGTTCGTCATTCCATGCGGGGGTTTCGGACATTAACTTCGATGATAGCTATTTCTGGTGGCACAGACATTCCTGCGTGGCGGTGGGGCAGACATTCCTGTCTGCCATCGCTTTCCACGCGATTCCGAACTTCGATTCGGCATGGAATGCCGTGGCAGACAGGAATGCCTGCCCCACCGGTGACATACTTCTGCCTCACATCCGCGAATCCGGTTGCTCGATATCGCGGCCTTCTTCTTCGTCTCTAATGTCGTTGAGTAGATCGACGTAATCGGCATCATCCAGCTCGAACCACTCGGGGATCATCGCCGGCGACATGCCGCGGCGCTCGGCCAATGCGGCGATCACCTTGGCTTTGAGTTCGGGGTCGTGAATGTGGCGGATGCGGATCATTTTATAGGGCGCGTGGTGGGTAAAATGGAACCTTCGCGCGACACATCCGGGGCTGAAGCACCCGGCTTGTGGGGGGTCTCATGCTACGGGTCGGGTTTGTCGTCGGACGACACCGTTGCATCAGGCGCGTGCTCCGATTGTTTCAACTCCTCGATCAACTTCAACACCACGCTCGACGGCACCGCGTACGTTTCGGTGCGGCCGGCACGCGATACGTTGAGGCCCACCACTTCTCCGTCCAGCGTGACCAGCGGCGAGCCGCAGTCGGTCGGTTGAAGGTTGACCGTGTCGTGCTGAAAAACAACGGCAAAGCCGGTGCGACGGGCGCTGAGCTTGCCGCCCATGGTGTTTTGTCGAAGGCTGCGTGTGCTCGGGGACGGCCGCTGCGCAAGTTTTACATCCAGCGTAATGCGCTCCTCGCCGCGGGCGACGACGACGCTGACTTTATCGCCCGGGCGCAGGCGGCTCAGGGCGGTGAGCACGTCCTGGCGTTCGATGATCGCGCGGTCGTCGATCTTAATGACGATGTCGCCGGCGCGCACGCCGCCTCGCGCGGCACCGCCTTGCGGGTCGAGGTTGGTAATGCGCGCGCCGGGGATATCGCCGCCTTCTACGTCGCTGTCTTCGAGAAACACGCCCATGATGGCGTCGGCGGGAATGACGCGCCGGCCGACGCTCACCACGCCCACCGCCAGCGGCACTTCGGATGTGCCGACCGAGGCGATCCATTTGCCCACGGCCGCATCGTCGCCGTCTTTGAATGGGATGGCGGTGAGGTTGGTCGCGTCGATTTTCAGCAGGGCTACATCATGTTCGTCAGCCCGGCCGATGATTCTCGCCGGCAGTGATCGACCACCGGCAAGGCGAGCGTTGAGCGGTTCGGTGAGCTCGCTGGATTTGCTGATGATGTAGCCGTCGGCCGAAACGACCACCCCGAGCGCCGCCTGCTCCCCTTTAATCGTTATCACGACGACGCTGCGGAACAAATCGGGCGTTACTTCGGCGAACGCGCGGCGCAGGTCAATCTCGTTGGCCGGTGGTGCGACCGCCGGGGCCGAGCGATCACCGATGATGACGCTGCGTTCGTCGCGGGGGGGGCGCGGCGTGCGCTCCGTCGATTCATCGGCGCGAAGCAGACTCGCCGGCCCGCAGCAGGCTAGAAAAAGGCATAATATCGGTCGTTGAAATTTCATGCTTTGCTACCGCGCAGGAGAGGTCGGCCGGCGCGCGAGCTTGACGGGGAGCCTCACCGTTTCGCCCGAGTCGCGAATCACTTCAATATCCACCACGTCGCCGATTCTGCACGAGCCAAGCAGCGTATGCAGCGCCCGCCGGGCACCGGCGTCTTTGCCCAGTTCCTTGCCGGCAAAGGCGGTGATGACGTCGCCGGGCGTGAGGCCGGCCTTGTTCGCCGGGCCGCTTTGCTCCACGACGGTGACACGGTAGCCCGCCGGGTCTTCTTCGCCGTCAACGCCCAGCCACGGTTGGTTTTGCATCCATGCCATGGCCTGACCGGCGGGGTTCCAATCTTCGCCGGCGGCGAGGCGTTCCCAGGTGGCGGTGTATTTGTCGATGGGCACGTGGCGGTTGTCGGCGATCGATGCGCCGATGCGGCTGTGAATCCCGACGAGCTGGCCGTCGAGATCAAACAACGGTCCGCCGCTGTCGCCGCCGACCAGCACCGCATCGGTCTGAATGAAGATGTTCTGCCGAACCACACGCCCCACGCGCAAGACGGCGGCGCGGTCTTTGCGATAGCCGCCGGGGTGGCCCAGCGCGATCACCCAATTGCCTGCTTCGAGCAACGACGATTTGCCGGGTGTAACGAAGGCAAAATCGGTTTTGTCGGTTTCGATCTGAATCATCCCGCTGTCTTCCACGCCGTTGCGACCCAGCGTTTTGCCGCGCAACCGTCGTCCGTCGGCGAGGATGATCTCGGCAATCTGGCCGGGGGTTCCGGAAACGTGCCCGGCGGTCAGCACCAGCCCGGTGTTGTTGACGATGACGCCCGCTCCCGCCCCGCCACGGGGAAGCTGCACGGCGACCGTCGCCGCCTGTAGTTGCGGCAGCAGTTCCATCACGCGGGTTTCGACGCGGCGGAGGTCGGATGCGACGAGCCCGCGCTGCGGCGGGGTGAGTTGGGCGAATGACATCGACGGCGAGATCAGACCGACCGCAATGACAACCAAGATGGCAAGGAACGGTCGGCCCATATAGTCACGACGCCGCGAAGGCGCTTTCTCCAATCCGTAGGACGATTGTACCTTAGGATTGTTCAGAAGCGACGACGAAATTCGCTGTCGTAACCGCTACAGCCAACCGCGCCGCTGACAAACCGCGTTTTCAACCCCGGCTCGAATGCGGATCAGCCCAGTCTGGGCTTTGTTCAAATTCAGCCTGCATCTGCGTCGCGATTCGAGCGAAGACCGGACGCATCGGACAATCCATCTCGGCCAGCTTCTGATGACATTCCATGATGTGCCGAAGAATCTCCCGCGGCGACGCGTCGGGGGTTGGGACGACGATTGCCGATCCGACCGCCGTCGGCGCGGTATCAACCCCGGGAATGAACGTATCCAGCCGCGCCACACCCAGCAGTTTCTTGCGATGCTCCGGCGAGGCGGCGATCGCGAACCGCCCGCCGGTGCCGCCCCCACCGGTGCCGCCCGCGACGCGGAACAGATCCATCAGCGTACCGAGGAACGTGCTGTCGACATAGGTGCAAGATGAAACATCGATAACGACGGCGGCTTTGTCATCGCCTTTGAGCGTCCTGGCCGCAACGTCATTGACGACGCGGCTCTCGCGTACCGTTCCGCGTGGCGATACCGTGATGACGCAACCCGCAGCGGTGGGGGCAACTGTGACGCCGGAAATGCTATTACCCATTTGACCTCGCCTGTATGCGAACTCTCCTGTCCGGTGCGAGCATTGTAGCTGGCAAGAGTGCGAAGTGCGCAAAATCTTCGTCCGACACGCCCACTGATCGACCGAGTTTGCGGCGAGATTACCAATGCCAGATCTGGTTCCACGCGGTCATCCAATCGGGGGCTTTACTGACGACCTTCAGCGGATCGACGATTTCCACGCCGGCCCGGCCCATGAAACGGTTGGCGCTATCAACGGTGCTGAGATCGACGGTAATCCTGGTGGGTTTGGCGGGGATGTAAGGTTTGGTTTTGATCGGCGCCGAAAGCGCCAGTCGCGCGCCGGTTTCGATCAAATGGCGCGCCACGCTAGGTGGCGTATGGCGCGCCGAATAGCGCGTCAGCCCTCGCTTGACGATTACCGTGTGCAATCCCCCGCCCAGGAGTTGGCGGCCTTCGTTGCACGTCGCTTCGTCGCCGGTGATGAGCACGACGGGGCAGCCGTAGTGTCCGCACAAAGCGGCGTTGATGCCGAACTCGCCCACACACGTTTCATTAAAATAGAGATTCTGCCAGGTGGTGGTGCTGATGGTGTGGCAAAGCACGCCGTCGGGTGTGCCGGCTTTGGCGTGCATCCCGACCATCAACGCGGCGTCGCAGCCTTTTTCCAGCAGGTGGGTGTAGCGGCTCCATGCGTGGCCGGCGACCCACTCGCATTCCATCAGTTCAGGAATGAAGGAGTTGAAATTCCACTCTTTCCCGGCACCGTGACAATCGACGGCGACAATCTCCGTTGCCCCACCGGCGCATGCCCCACGCACGGCGGCGTTTACTTCTTCGGTGTAAAGCCGGCGAGCCTCTTCGAACATTGGCTCGCCGCCGGTCACCTGCCCCCAATTGACAATGCCGCTGACGCCTTCCATATCGGCCATGATGAGAACCCGCATCGTGGCAATTCTATCGCATCTTGACGCCTGCCGACATCGAGCTAGCATATCGACAGCGCGGGCGTAGCTCAGTTGGTAGAGCGTCACGTTCCCAACGTGAATGTCGAGAGTTCGAACCTCTTCGCCCGCTTTGTTGTTGGAAAGTCTGGGGTCAGCGGTCAGGGTTCTGGGGTCACGGTTCAGCAGGCAACAGCAACGTTCAACGTCGAACGCTCAACGTTCACCTACCAAAGAACCACGATCAACGCCCGCAAGCATCAGGCATCAGGCATCGACCCGCCACCGACGACCCCGCCGGTGAACTGAGGAGCACGATAACGCCCGCGCGGCGTACGCAACCGGAAAAAAACCGCCCCCTACACAAACGCCTCCACCCCATCCACCAAATCTCTAACCGTAGAAGTATTATCCCGCCGGGCGCGGTCGAAGCCAGAGCCGCCGACGAGGGTGTCGATGAGGCCGTCTTTTGCGTAGAGAATGTCGTTGCCGGTTTGGCCGTCGAGCAAATCGCGCCCGCCGCCGCCGTTGATCGTGTCGTTGCCGCTGCCGCCGAAGAGACGATCGGCGCCGCTGCCGCCGTGGAGGTTGTCGTTGCCGGAATTGCCGTGGATGATCTTTTGCTGGCTCAAGGTTTTCAAAGCACCGTTTCGACATCGAACAGCAGGTCGATCATATCTCCAATCGTATCAGCCGTGGCCGAGTCATTACCCGCGCCGCCGTCGAGGCGGTCTTTGCTCCCGCCGCGACCGAGGAGCAGGTCGTCGCCGGCGTCGCCGTAGAGCTTGTCTCGACCAGCGCCGCCGGAGAGCGTGTCGTTTCCGTCGCCGCCGCGAAGGGTGTCGTTGTTTTCGCCACCAATAATCAGATCGTTCCCGCCCGAACCGTACGCCACCAGCGGCGGAGTGCCCTCTTGGATAAAGATCGTGTCGTCGCCTTGCCCGCCATACACGCTGACGTGCGTGTCGGTGTTGCTGTGAAACAACTGGATCGTATTGTCGAGGGAGTTGCCGAAAACCAGTCGCGCCGACTCGCCGGCGATCAACTTTTCGACGCCCGGGCCCATGAAGATCGTGTTGGCGCCGAGGATGTCGCCGACAATCTGAAGGTCCTTGCCGGCACCCAGGTCGATTGCGCCGTATTCGCGGCTTACGCGAACAAAATCCGTCACCGTGTCATTTCCCTCGCCGCCGACGATCTTCATCAACGGGGTGGCCGCAATGTACTCTTTCGCCAGGTCAAAGTCGTCATCGCCGTCTCCGCCGACGAACGTGACGGTGCCGGTGATCGGCGCGTCATCGCCAGTTTCGGGCAGGCGTTCGTCCGGACCGTCAAAGGCATCGTTGCCAGCGCCGGCGTCGATGGTGAACTCGGCCGATCCGTACCCGTCGATTCTGTCGTCGCCAGGGGTAAGCAGAATTCGGACACCCGGATGCAACCGGATGAAATCGTCGCCATCGGAGGACGCGAAACTGATGCGCCGTTTGCCGTCATCTAGCGGGGTAAACTCAAAACCACCCGTCGGACTCTGCGAGTGATCGATTAGCGTCGGGTTCTCGCGCCCGTCCAGATCATTTCTGCCAGAATTCCCAATTAACGTATCATCGCGCGACCCTCCCGTGAGAGTATCGTCGCCGTTTCCGCCGGATATCGTGCTGCGAAAGTTGGTACGGTTAATCGCGATGTCGTTTCCATCGGCGCATGCGATTGAAAGGCGCTTCGCCTGCGCTCGCACAAATACTGATTCGGCTCCGTTCAGGTTGACGATAACATCGGCGTCGCGAAAGCGGACATCAATGGTGTCGTCGGCTGTCGTCCCCTCAACCAGCAGCGTCCCCGAGCCTGAAATCGTCGCGGCCAAGATGAACCTGCGTTCAAGCCCGCCGAATTCTGGAGAAGATTGTTTCCTCATCACCGTTGCACCGCTCCCTTCGTCAGCGTGTCTGTGTTGTCGGGGCGAAGCGTGCCGTACAGGTCTGCGATCAGACCGAAGAACGAGTTGACACGCACCGCATTATCGATGTTCGAGGTTGTCGGCTTGTACGTTCCGTCGAGTGTGATGCTCAACTGCTCATCGTCACTGAAAATGTTCCCCCAACTTGGAGCACCGGAAGTTCCCATGAAGGCGCGTTCGGTGCCTGCGAACCTGAAGACGTAGGCAGTACTACTTGGTGCCGCCGGAAATACGTTGTCGAGGACTTGGCCAGCCATAAACAGGCCGTTTCCAGCTTGCGCTTGGGAGGTGGTGTCATCAATGTCCATGATGCGCTGCGTGTTCGAGCTCGGCGCCGCCGCTTGCTGGGACACAATCAGATTGCCACGAAAGACATTCAGCGAAGCCGCGCCGTTGAGTTGGCGACGGAGCCGCAGCCAGGGCTTATTCAAGATGTTGGGGGTGGATGAGCGATCTTCGTTCTGCTTGTGAACGAATGTATTGTGGAGGAAGTACACGCGCTCGGTTGGGCCGGTGATAACATAACCTCGTTCTCGCGGGGCATTCGGATTCTCCGGCTTCGATAGGCCCCGCGGATTCTCGAAGTAGTTGTTGCGGAGCATCACGTTCGCCACAGGGTTCGTGCCTGCACTGTTGCCCGTCGTGTTGAATTCCAGCCGGCCCAGGTGCGAGTCTCTGTTCAGTCCGGTGGAATCGCGCGGATCCTGAATGAATCGGTTGCTTTCGATCACAACGTGCTGAACTCGAATGCTAGGGTCAGCCGTGCCGCCGGCGACAGCACCGAGCATCGTAGAACCACCGTAGGTCGTGTTGTTGGACCAGTAAATGAAGCGGCCCTTGTTGGCGCGGAGCGTGAAGATGTTCTTGTCCTGTGCTTCTGTCGTCGTGGCTGATGTCAGGCGAGCGCGATTCGTGAACGTATTCTGGTACAGCAACAAATCGGATGCGTAGGTTCGGGTAACGTGGTCTTTTGCCGCGTCGCCTTGCGGTTCGGTCGTCTCTCCCGATTTATTTCCCAGCACCACAAGACCGCGCGTTCCCGGAAAAGATAGCGGGACAGGTCCGACTTTCATAAATCCTTGTTTCTGCATGATCTATAAACCACTTGATGTTCGGCGGGCACTTCGGCTGGCCTGGGGGACGCGCCAAAAGACCGATTCGTGAGTGCACCAAATCCTACCTTATCCTACCTTGCCAAACCCCATTGCCAACCCCGCGGGAGCCGGGGCGACCCCACTTTTACCATGACCGGGCTTTGGCCCGGCGTGGAGTGCGAACAACCGTTTAGCGGGGCCGCTTGCGGCCCGGAGCAGCGCGGGAATTAATTTCCGCGCGGCAGGGAAATTGCGACGGACGGTTTATCGGAGACACCGACAAGAATGTCTGTGCCACCAGACACTTCATCGGAGACACAGACAAGAATGTCTGTGCCACCCGTACCTGTGCCACCAGAGATAGAATCGGTGAACATGTGTAACCTTATCTGGTCCCGTGGCCCCGATTGTGAATCCTGAAACACCGATGTCGGCGACTCCAACGGACGAGTCAAATCGACGCCCTTTTCACGCGGGTATTTTCCCAGTTTATCCTACGCCGTCAGCAACAAAATATGAGTACGCAACTCCTGTTTTGAGAGGGGGATGCGAAGCGCGGGGAAAGAATATCGTCGTCGGCGCGTGTGTCGCGCGGTGGGATTGCGTGGGTTTGGCCGGTCGAGCCGACGCGGCGCTAAGGCTCTGCGAGGGCGTGGGGCGCGAGCGGGGCGTGGTGGTGGTGGTGGTGGTGGTGCGAGCATCCTGATGTTATCGAATTGCCGCAGCAGACGCGACATCTAAAATTGGTAAATGTATTAACTTGAAGATACTCACTGTCGTCGCCGCGGTGTTTTCAAGTGTTCCGGGTGAAACATTGTAGGAAAGTTTTAGCGAAGCGTGAACGGCGAGTTTGAGCGTTCGTTGTTGATTCTCGCGACGCCAACGCTACAGGCTTGTTGGCGCTTCGGCGGGTTGCGGCAGCATTTCAATGCGCACGCGGTTCACCTTTTGCGGTTCGGCGTCGAGGATGGTGTATTTGACGAACGCGTGTTCGAACACCGTGCCGGTTGAAGGGATGCGGCCGATGGTGGTGGTGAGGAATCCGCCCAGCGTATCAAAACCGAGGTCTTCGGGCAGGTTCAGGCCCATGAGTCGATTAAGCTCGTCGATGTACATGCGCCCGTCGACGTCGGCGGTGTTGTCGCCGAGGCGTTTGAACAGGGCGGGTTCCTGCGGCTCGTGCTCGTCGCTGATATCGCCAACCAGTTCTTCCATGATGTCTTCGATCGTCACCAGCCCCGCGGTGCCGCCGTATTCGTCCAGGACGATCGCGATATGCACCTTTTGCACGCGGAAGTCGCTGAGCAGTTCACGCAGGATTTTTGTTTTTGGCACGTAAAGCGGCTGGCGCATCACGCTTCGGATGTTGAAGCGATCGGTCGAACTGCCGACATACTCAAGTAGATCCCTCGCGTAGAGTACGCCGATGACTTTATCGAGCGAGCCCTCGTAAAGCGGGATGCGGCTATGGCCCGATTCCTGCAGCACGCGCTTTACCTCGTTCAGTGAGGTATCGATCGGGAGGGCCATGATCTCGGTGCGGGCGGTCATAATCTGCCCGACGGTGGTATCGCCAAACTCAATGACCGACGTGATCATTTCGCGTTCGGTCTCGTCGACGACGCCTTCCTTTTCGCCTTCCTCGACCACCGAAAGAATTTCCTGTTCGATTTCGTCGTGTTTCTCTTCGCTGTCACCCGGCGCCGCGGCGCCGGCGAGGCGGCGAACGAGCGCGTCGATGGCGTCCATCATCCTAAGCAGAGGCGAAAGGAGCACACGCCAACTGAGCAGAAACCGAGCGTGGCTCGCAATGATTGCCTCGGCGGCGTGCCGGCTGAGCGCGTGCGGGATGGCCACCGAGCAAAACATGCTGATGACGGCGGTACCCGCGACGGCCACGGTGTAGTGCAGCCACTTGCTCCACGCGGGGTTGTACGAAAGGTCGAGGATAAAGATGAGTATCAGCAGATTGGCCAGCATTCGGCCGATGGCGGTGGTGAAGATCAGATCATTGTTACGCGCAACAATCCGATCATGCAGTCGTTCCAGCCCTCGGCGCTGCATGGCGTCGGCGAGTTTGGCGCGCGAGAAATCCCTCAACGAATACGTGAGGGTTGAAAACAGCAGGGATAACACCGACGCACAAAACGCGCCGGCGACCGACCACACATCAATCGTCATCGAATGGTGCCTTTGGAGCCTGTTTTCACACGCGCTGCATCCACCACGCCGGTTTTAAAGACGGGGCCGACCCCCAACTGCGTTAAAATCTCATCTTCCTTCCGGTGCATACGGCTGAAACCACGCTGCGTTTTATCGTCGTAGCCGCACAGATGCAACATTCCGTGAAGGCAGTAAAGCAGCAGCTCGGCGCGGAGAGGCACGTTGTTGGCCTTCGCCATGCGCCGGGCATATGGAACGCAAATGACGATCTCGCCAGCAGTTACGCATTGCGAAGCGTCGCGTCCCAACTCAAAAGTGAGCACGTCGGTTGGCCTGCTAACCTGCATGAATTGCCCGTGCAGCCGGGCGATCGTTTGGGTGTTTACTAATGCGATTGAAAGTTCTGATAACGCCGGCCGAAGCAGTTTGTGGGCGGCTAGAAGATGCCTCCGCAAGTATGGGGCGAGTCGGGTGTGCTGGGTATCGGCGATCTCAAGAATCACGAGAATTGAGCCTGACCGCACCTGTAAAGATCGTCAAGGTTGCGAGTTGTAATTCGACGGGCACCCCGTCTCTTTTTTCCAATTCCTACATTGCCACCGAAGCGCCGCCGTCGTGTTGCTGGGATGGGTGGCCCGTCGTCTGGGCGCCCGGCGAATTGGGGTAGGCGATGCGCCCGTGGTAGATGCCCAGCAGGGACTTGATCAGGCTGCGTTTGATGCGCTCCACGTCGCGCATGGTGAGGTCGCATTCGTCCAATTGTCCGTCCTCAATTCGCCGGCGGGTCATTTCATCTACAAGATTTTCCAGCAGGCCTGAAGTGGGTTCCGCCATCGCCCGGGCCGCTGATTCACAGCAATCGGCCAGCATGACGATGCCGATCTCTTTGCTCTTGGGTTTGGGGCCGGGGTAGCGGTATTGCGTTTCGCTCACGCCGGTTTCCGGGCCGGCCTGCCGGATGGCGCGGTCGTAAAAGAATTCCACCCTGGTCGTGCCGTGGTGCTGCTGGATGAACGGGAAGATGCTGGTGGGCAGGTTGTATTCGCGGGCGAGTTCGATGCCGTCTTTCACATGGCCGATGATGATCAGCAGGCTCACGCTGGGCGAAAGGTTGAGATGGCGGTTCACGCCGTCGTGCTGGTTTTCTACGAAGTATTCGGGTTTGTTGATCTTGCCGCAATCGTGGTAGTAGCTTCCCACGCGGCACAGCAGGGAATTTCCACCGATGGTTTCGGCGGCCTCTTCGGCCATGGCGGCGACCTGCAGGCTGTGGTTCCAGGTTCCAGGGGCGTCGGCGGCGATGCGTCGGAGCAGGGTCTGGCTTACGTCGGCCAATTCCAACAAAGTCATCGCGGTGGTAATGCGAAACAGCTTTTCAATAAACGGCAGGATCCCCAGCACCGCAAACCCAACGCCCAGCCCTGCGGCGCCGGCGTGCAGGCAATTGCGGACGGTGAATTGCAACGGGTCGCGGTCGAGCAGGCCGATTGCGGCGGCCGCAATCATCATCGCCACCGCCGCCGCGCCGCCCACTTCGATGAGCTTGCTGCGCGAACGAATTTCATCGAGCAGAATGCAGGTGGTAGCAACGCCCGCCAGCAGCATCAGCACGAAGCCGACACTTTCTCCCAGCGCAAGGGCAACAAGCAACGCATGCAATGCGCCGATGCCCACGCCGAACCGCCGGTCGTACACGATCGACATGATCATCGCCACCAGCAGCGTGGGCGCGAGTGCAAATACATAGAACGGCTGATTGGAAATTCCCGCAAGCTGCGCCACCAGCAGCGTCGCCAGCAAAAGTGACGCAATCGAAAGCCCGCGGGCATGGTTGCGGATGATGCGCGGCTGATACTGGGCGATGTACGCGCACATCATCCCTGTCAGCAGCACCACGAGCGTGAGCAACCCAAAAAAGTTAAACCACCCCCGGCGGTCGTTGACTGCGTTGTAAGCGGCCGACTCGGCGCGCAAAATCTGCCAATCGCGATCGCGAATTTCCCCATGCGGCACCATGACCTGGTTGGCGGCAAATCGAATATTGCCCGCGTCCACCGGCACCGATTCGGCGGCCCGGCTCATGGCCTGCGCTGTGGCCGACTCGTCCAGCGTGTGCGTTGGCCTGAGCCATTTGAGCGTCAGCCGCATCACCACCGGTTGAAGCACGGCGGCGAACGTGTCGCCGCTGGTGCGTTGGATTCGGCCACTCAGCTCGTCCTGCATCTTCGGCGAATACGTCAGCTCGCCTCGAACGCTCCCGCGGCGCGGGATGGTGATCGACCGATCGACTTCCTTCGGCCGTTGTTCGTCGGGCAGGATGATTAAGTCGAGCTTTCGCAACGCCTCGACGTAGGCCAGCACGCTGTCCTGATACGACGCTTTTTTGCTTTCTGACGCGCCCGCCTCGCGAAGTCGCGTCAACGCCGCCCCTTCGACCACGCCTTGCAGTTCCGGGGGCAGTTCACCTTCGTTCAGGCCGGCAACCCGCGACGGGAGATCGATCAGTTTGCCCGAGATGTAGTCCCAGATGTTGGCTTCTTCGCGATAGACGCGCGGCTGATCGGCGCGGGCGCGGTTCTGTCCCTCGGCGAACTGGTCTTTATCGTGATAGACAAATTCCGTGCGTGCCACCAGATCGTGCGCAACATATTGCCCCGGCTTGTTGGCAATCACCTGATCACGAAGCGACATCACCACCATCGACGCGGCGACGAACAGCAGGGCGATCCAGAGCGACGCCACGGTGCCGTCGGCCCGGCGGCCGTCCCACCACTGCCGAAGCGTGTCGGGCCGACCGGCGCGAATCTGCGCTCGGCGTGTTCCTGGTTTTGCGGTTCCAAATGACACTGAACTTACCTCAGTCGCCTGTCGTGCGCGTAACGATTGACGATTAAGCAGAGATTCCGATCAATCGTCAATCGTTACGCGCGTTGTCTCGATTCGTTTTTTCATACGCGTCCACAATATTCTGCACCAACCGATGCCGCACGATGTCTTCTCGCAGCAGTTCTACCATTGCGATGCCTTTGATGCCGGTTAATCGTTGCGTCGCGTCAATCAGGCCGCTGCGCTCGTTTCTGGGCAGGTCGATCTGGCTGTCGTCGCCGGTGACGATCATTTTGCTGTCGTGGCCCAGACGCGTGAGAAACATCAGCATTTGGGCGACCGTGGTGTTCTGCGCTTCGTCCAGGATGATCACGCTGTCGTTGAGTGTGCGGCCGCGCATGAACGCCAGCGGAATCACTTCGATCACGTCGTTGACCATGAATCGCTTCACCTGCTCGAAATCCATCATGTCGTGCAGCGCATCAAACAGCGGACGCAAGTACGGATTTACCTTTGCCTGCAAGTCACCCGGCAAAAACCCCAGCCGTTCGCCGGCCTCGACCGCCGGGCGGGCCAGCACCAATCGCTTGGCCTCCCCGCGTTTGAGCATGCTGGCGGCGGCGGCGACGGCGAGATAGGTCTTGCCCGTGCCGGCCGGGCCGACGCAGATCGTTAAGTCGTGCTGGAAGATCGCTTCGATGTAACGCTTCTGCCCGTCGGTCTTGGGCTTCACGGCGGCGGTTTTAGAATAGACGTCTACCTCTCCGTCGCGCGAACGCTCGTCTGATTTTTGAGCCGACTTTAATGCGTCGCCCACTTCTTCGGGGCTGAGAAAGTCCTGTCGCCGAAGCTTCCGCTGCATCTGATCCAATACGGCGGCGGCTTTGGCAACTTGCTGGGGCTCTCCGGAAAGGCGAATCTCATCCTCGCGGTTCATGATGTTCACGGCGAGGCTTTCGCGAATCATGCGAAGATGCTTGTCGGAGGAACCGAACAGCGCCAGTTTCTTGGAAGGTTGTTCGAGAAGGATGCTGAGATTCATGGGTGCCGAGTCATGGGTGCCGAATCAATCGCGCGGGCAGAACATCGAACGCCGTCGCTATTGTGGCTCCGAAGTGGCCCGTTGTCGAGATGCAGCCGGTTTCTGTCAAACCAAAGTAGAAATGTCCGGTGTTTCCGCCAAGTAGAAATGTCCGGTTCAGCCGGTTGCCGCGTTGCGCCA
>ENA-ORBV01003992-ORBV01003992.1-microbial-mat-metagenome-genome-assembly--contig:-NODE-3992-length-28899-cov-5.907050_pt1 | contig 28899 bp, 22 predicted proteins | sample MGYA00237777_ERZ505514 | MGnify/ENA primary metagenome ERZ505514 (study PRJEB26160, sample SAMN06269048) | microbial mat metagenome | isolation source: Oligotrophic lake microbial mat | place...
CAGTACTATAGTACTAGTACACTGTAGGACGTACTGGTACCTTCTTCGATGGGGGGATCGATCCTGCTGCTAGCTAGCCGACTACAATCAACAGCATAGCCGACACAAAGAAGTCCTGCTTGAACAGCAAGTCAGCGCAACACCCCCAACTTTTGTGTTTCCATTAGCTTGTCGTATACAAACAACAAACGATGGCAACGAATGAGATTGATCGCGAGGCCAAGGTTGTCTTGGTGGCGGCTGACAACCCTGCAGCTGGATCCTCCCCACCGCCCCCCTTTTTCGAAGGCCTTCACGTCCATTATATCGCTACCTTGGCCGACAAACTCGACGCTCCTACAAGTTACGAAGGTGCCCATACTGAACATTTGCGTATGAGTGGTGTGTATTGGTCTTTGACGGCCTTGTCGTTGTTAAAAACGCCCGAAGAAGTCGATGCATTAATGGGACTCACCAGTCCCAAAGGCGATCGTTCGTCGATTGTCGATTGGGTCTTGCAGTGTCACGACAAGCGCAGTGGCGGCTTTGGTGGCAACACTGGTCATGATGGACATATGCTCTACACATTGTCCGCCCTTCAAATTTTGGCCTTGGCCGATCGACTGGACGACGATCGCTTTGTGGCTATCAAGCCGTCGGTCATTGATTTTGTGGCAGCACGGCAACAATCTATGGATGGATCTTTTTCAGGGGATGAATGGGGTGAAATTGATACAAGATTTACCTATTGCGCCTTGTCCAGTCTCTCCATTCTGGGAGCTCTGGACCGTGTTGACGTTGTAAAAGCTTCGGAATTTATTGTGGCGTGTCGGAACTTTGATGGTGGCTTTGGATGTACCATAGGGGCCGAATCACATGCTGGACAAGTCTTCACTTGTATAGGAGCTTTGAGCATCGCTAAATGTCTGCATCTCATGAATGAAGATTCATCCGTTTGTGGAAGTGAAGCTGACTTGTTGGGATGGTGGTTGGCAGAACGACAATGTGATTCCGGAGGATTAAATGGACGGCCAGAGAAACAGTCTGATGTGTGCTACAGTTGGTGGATCTTATCCGCATTGAGCATTCTGGGTCGGGTATCATGGATCAATAAAGATATGCTGGCGTCATTTATTCTCAAGTGCCAAGATGATGAGGATGGTGGAATCGCTGATAGACCACAAAATATGGCGGACATCTTTCACTGTTTCTTTGGTATTTCCGGATTGAGCCTGCTAGGTCACTTGCACCCAGAGGACAACCCAGCATGCTCCCACTTCCGAAAAATTGATCCCGTCTACGCTTTACCCACAGACGTTGTACAACGGCTAGGATTGCAAGGACAGATCATGGTGGCAAAGGAAGGGGATGCCATCGAGGAGCGTCTGAAACATTATGATGTGTTGACATCATAGCACAAGCTCTTCCGATGAGATCGACAAGCCACCTCAAACAGCAACATTAAGCATTTATGAAAACTAAATTGTTTAATAACTATTCCTAAACACGTATTCCTTTAATTAAACGGGAGATAACAGCCATGAAAACAAATAGAAACCACAACCTTACATTCCCAAAGCTGCAGAACTTTGTGTTGCCACGTCAATGGCAACAGCAGCTTGTGGCAAAAGGCTCATGCCGCCGTGAATGATAGCATCTTGTGCCAAGTAGGTAGCAATGCCAGCGAAATACCCAATAGCGGCTCCAACGCTGACCTTCTTCGCATACCATAAAAAGTCAACCTTTTCCAATCCCATCAAAGCAACGCCAGAGGCAGATCCGATGATGAGAATGGATCCTCCAGTACCAGCACAAAGAGCAATCAATTGCCACAATCTATCGTCCGTTCCGTAATCAGCAAGATCGTACATTCCCATTGTAGCTGCAACCAAAGGCACATTGTCGATGAGAGCGGAGGCAATGCCAATCACTGTAGCAATAATGTCAAGACTTGGGAGGTTGTCGCTCAAGTAGACAGCCAGATCTTTCAATATGCCACTCTTGTCCAAAACACCAATACTCATCAAGATGCCCAAAAAGAAGAGGATACCGGACGTGTCCAGCCTAGCCAAGGCTGCTGGAACTTGCAGTTTGGAACCTTTTTCATCTCCCATGTGCATCACATCGGTAAGAGTCCACATGGCGCCCAAACCAGTCAACATGGCCAAATATGGAGGCAGACCAGTGAGCTCTGCAAAGACGGGGACGGACAAGAGAGCCGCAATACCCGACCAAAAGACAAGTTTTCCACGTGGCGCCAAAGGAGTGGCCTCTGGAAGATTCGAATTTTCCAGGGATCCATCTTCCTCGATTTGTCTAACCAAGAATGCAAGAGACGCAACCAAGCAAACAAGAGAAGGGACGAACAGCTCCAACACAGTGGGGACAGTCGACAGCTGATTATTGATCCATAGCATGGTTGTTGTCACATCACCAATGGGTGTCCAGACACCTCCAGCATTTGCAGCGACCACAACCATGGCGCCGAACAATTTGCGGTCGTCTTCCACAGGAACGAGTTTTCGCAACAAGGAACACATGACAATGGTGACAGTCAAGTTGTTGAGAATGGCCGAAAGGAAAAATGTCAAGAACCCAATTGTCCAAAAGAGTTGCTTTTTGGAGGTGGTCGTGATTTGATTCGTGACGACTTTGAATCCCTGATGGAGGTCCACTACTTCGACAATCGTCGATGCCGCCAACAAGAAGAAGCAAATGTCCGACACTTCTGCCAACTGTTCACCCAGCTGCTCAACGACAGACGCAGAAGCGGTTCCATCACTCTGAAAGTAATCCGCGTAGGTGACCCACATGCCTGTGCTCATCAAGAGTGCCACGGCAGCTTTGTTGAATTCAAAGACTTCTTCGAAAATGATTCCAATATAACCCAGAACGAAAATGGCAATCATGGCGAGATTGGCATGATCATGGAGCCAATCAGATCCAGCAAAGAACATGCCAATAGCGCCAAATGCCAAGATACCAGCGCCATATCCAATAATGTCTCGGCGAGCCGTCTCGGGTTCCGAGGCGGCAAGATTGGCTTCGGAAATCAATTCGGCCTGCATTCGTTCAATGGGTGTGTCCAGAAAGGGATATTTCTGAGCCAAAGTGACCATGCTCAGACGTTCGTCCTTGTGGATGATGGACATGACATCTTGCATACTGATGACACCAGTCACTTTACTATCTTCCAAGAGCTTTTTTTCGGGCGAAACCTTGTTGGCCACAATCAAGTGACGAACACCATTGGATTTCATGGCCGAAATTGCGACATTGGCCGTATCTTGCTCACTGACCGAGAGTAGAACCTCGGCAGGTGTCACAAAATCTTTCACGTCGGCAACGAGAAATTCTGCAGCTTGTTCTTCATTCTTGGCTTGTTCAGCTCGTTTTGAGGAGAACTGATAAATAATTTGAGTATATATATTAGAAATTGGACGATATCCACGAGTGGAAGGTAGATTTTTTTGTGCAATGATAAAAAAATTGTGTGAGGTACACAGTAGATAAATTCAGCAACTTCGCACCCAACACCAAAAGCGCAAGGAGAAAAAGCGTCCAGCTCTACAATATACACCATCACCGACAAAATAATCAACCCATCCACAGCGGAGCTTGTACTGTACAAACAGCACAAGAACTACCAAATCAAATTACTTACTCGAATAAAATCAGATTCGGTGAAAAGTCCTACAATCTTGTTGTTGTTTTCTTCGTCAAAGACCAATGCGGCATCGTATTCACCATCGGTAATGGCTTGGATGACTTCAAAAATATTTTGAGTGCTCGAGGCACGGTAATATCCATTTCCTCGGCGACCAGCTTCGGCGACAATACGCTTCGCGGCTGCGGTAAAACCATAGCCTTCGGGGGTCAACATTTGAGCTTGCTTCAAGGACACCAATCCCTGGGGATCAAATTCCGTCACGGCTTCTCCCACTTGCAATCGAGACGTTGTCTGTCTTGGCGAAAAGGTTGTGGTGGATTTCGTGGCAGTTTGGGGAGTCGAAAATGCCAAGGCAGATGGCGCCGCCAGAAATGGCAATGCTGCCAAAAAAGTTGCTGAATATTTCATGCTTGCTTTTTGACTGATTTGTCTCGGAAGATCGCGTGCACCAACAGAGCAGTAAATAATAGGTAGTGGCTGGGTTTCTCTTGGAGCCACACTCAAATTATTATTATTTATGTCGCACTAGCTAGTAGTTACGTAGAAGCGAGTAAAGAAAATTGGTTGTGAAGTTTGACGAAATAAGGTAAGGAAGCAAAAGAGCCACTACTACTGTACTTGTACCGGACGAAGCAACTACTCGAAGACTAGTTTGTAGAAGTAGATAGAAGGCAAAGTGTGATGTCCAGGTAGCCTTTTAACGAACGTACAAGCAACGTGAAAACGTCAAGATGATGGATGTCTCTCGGAAGGATGATTCACTCAATAGCAGCCGCAAAATCAGCGCGATGATTTCGATCGCAATTTTGGTGAGAACCTCCACTATCTGGATCTCGTCGTCATTTGAGGCTGATAAGGATCCTCTCGTTTCAGAGATGTATGTGCGTCTGAAGTTACATTTTCGCGCTTTGCCTTTGGATTTTAGAAATGCAAGTTTGGTCTATGATCCAGTCTTGGCACTGCAGTAGCCAAAACATCTTGAAAGTAGACTAGTGACAATGTTTAGAGATAAGCCTACCCCAGTCAATTTAGGTGTATGCATACGCGCAGAACATGCCTTGCCATTGTTCAACATGAAGGTCGCCCAAGTGTGCAACGCTTTGTCATTGTGCAACCGCATGACACACGATTCGCAACATCTGACCTTGCACCACATTTCTGACCTGACTTGATGGTAAGCCACTTTGTGTCATTGTCCCTTCTAGTTTCTGTTTCATCTTTGCCAACACAAGCGAACACGAAGCAACCGCGTTGCAGCCAAATGTTCAAATGAAATGAAACTTTACATCACCAAATGCTTGCAAATTGTAGCTCTCTACTCGGAGTAGCTTAGATGGACCATGGTTCACATTCTATAGTTGTTTCATATCTTCCTATGAAAGGAAACTGGCAGCACCACATTTAACATTTCTAAGGGGGCCACAACTGTTTGATCAATAGGCATCTTAAAATCAGGGATGGAGTGCGTAGAAATGTAAAGATACCCGATACGACTCCCAAGAGTTGCGTTTTGAAAAATGACGTGTTTTTCTGCGAAGGGAAGCTAACATCACAAACGGCCATATCCACAAGGCGACGTCTTCGCTTTGATGGATCCACGGCACCCGCACTCACGAGGTCATCTACTAGCTAGCTATAGCTGCCACCAGGTACAACCTGCCGATCTCTACACGTCTTTGCTTTTGCCTTACATCATTATCCATCGCCACAGCACCAGCCAGTCATAGTAGCTGTCGTGTGATATCGTCCGCGAAATATCAAGAACTCTCAAATATTATCACAAGTTTTTGCTAGATATTAGTAGTAGCAGTTGAATCTCGGCATAGGAAATCAATCATTGCCATCACTTCACATTATTTTTTAATCTGTGACTATTTTCACTTCCCCCTCTTTACAAATATTCAATAGTAGAGCAACGATGAAATTCACAGCACAATCCCTCTTCCTTTTTGTCAGTGTTGGAAATGTGGTAGCCTTCGCACCCCAAAGTGCAGGAACAAGGTCCAACACACAACTGCACATGGCTGCCGATGACAGTACGCGTGTTGTTGTGACTGGACTTGGTGTCATTAGTGGATGCGGTATTGGTCATGAAGATTTCTTTCAGACTTGCTTGGATGGAAAATCCAGTGTTCGACATGTTCAACGATTTGATATTTCCAATTATCCCTGCACCATTGGAAGTGAAGTGCCCGATGAGATGTTTGATCCCAATGATTTTTTTATGAATCCCAAAAACGTCAAATCGAATGATCGATTCACCCACTTTGCTGTCGCCGCGGCGCGGCAGGCACTGAAAGATGGTGGTTTGGGAGATACTCCCGAGACCCTCGAAGACCCAGAGCGAATTGGTGTCATGATTGGATCAGCATTCGGAGGAATGGAGACATTTGAAAGGGAAACTCTTAAATTGGCACAGAAACCGGATCGTCCCAAGGTACGCAGATAAAAAATTAAGAGGCAGAAATTGCTTCATATGTTTTTGATTTCTACACAGGGTATGATCTCACTGAATATTATTACTTTTTTTGTCGAATTGGTCATAGGTTTCTCCTTTCACAATCCCAGCTTTGTTGGGCAACACTGCTTCAGGTGTTGTTGGAATTGAATGTGGATGCAAAGGGCCCAACTACGGTATTGTTTCTGCTTGTGCCAGTGGCAGTCACACTATCGGTGAAGCCATGGGAATGATCAAGGAAGGTCAGGCTGACCGTATGTTGGCGGGAGGTACAGAAGCGACCATGACACCTCTTTCGTTTGCTGGTTTCTGTGCAATGAAGGCCATGAACACCAATTTCAACGATCGACCAACCGAAGGATCTCGTCCATTCGATGCTGATCGTGGCGGTTTCATCATGGGAGAAGGTGCTGGTGTGGTCCTTTTGGAAAGTTTGGCATCCGCCAAAAAGCGTGGTGCCAAGATCTACTGTGAGCTTGTTGGGTATGGAGCTACTTGTGATGCTCACCACATCACGACGCCAGCACCTGAAGGCCGTGGCCTTGCCAAAGCTATGAACATTGCCATGGAGATGAGTGGTCTGAAAACAGAAGATGTAAGCTACATCAATGCCCACGGAACGTCCACACCCTACAATGACAGATTCGAAACTATGGCCATCAAGAGTGTCTTTGGCGAGCATGCCACCAAAAAGGATGGAAGCTTTGTTGTTTCATCCACGAAATCTGTGACAGGCCACACACTTGGAGCTGCTGGAGGCTTGGAGGCTGTCGTCGCTGCCAAGTCGATTTTCCACGATGTTGTACCGCCAACAATCAACTACTGCACACCCGACCCAGATTGCGATTTGGACTACGTGCCAAACACAAAGCGAGAAATGACAGTCAACGCCGCAATGAGTACTAACCTCGGTTTCGGGGGTCACAATGCCGCAATTCTGTTCAAGAAATACGCAGAGTAAACACTGCACTTGAACTGGCAATTTCCTCTAATATTTAGATCCATTATATAGCTATTTTTTATTTCAAAGATGTCAGGCTACACAAAATATAATACGATTCCTCTATTTGTTTGCCACAGCAAAAGGATCCTTCTAATCAGGCACCATGTCACTTATCATGGTGTCGCCACATTGTGGCAATGCCGCTTGGCCAACGTCCCTCCAATATAAGCAGTATACCTCTACCGACCCAAAGTGACATCAGTTCAGCAGGCCCTGACAATGCATTCTTTATTTTCAAAGAATTCCTGACGGCACATCATGAAAGTATATTCCTCTAATTGTTTGCCATTGTCAATGGATTCTGGTGACTAGGAGGCATTACTCCTCTCGTTATGGCTCCGCTGCATCACGGCGGGTTCCCACATGGGTAATACCACTTGATCAACCTCTCTCCATAAGAAACATTACCTCTACCGACCCAAGAGTACATCGGTTCATCAGTCCCTGTGATAGGATTCGCGAGATGACTTGCCGATAGCTTTGACTACAGTACATTGTTGAGTAGATGGTACGGATCAATCACATTCTGTATTTGGGATATTGCAAGTACAATGAGTGCGTAAGTACAAAATAACTTATTCTATCTATATTGAGGCCCTATTTAGAAATCAAGCAACAAAGCACTTCTTTGCGACCGACACTAAAAATTCAAGAGATCGCTTTTGGTACCTTCTTCAATGTCTTTTCATTCTTGTCAGATTTAGATTTGCGTCCTCGTTGACGCCATCGTGCCCGGCCTCGCTCTTGCTTCAGCGGGTCGACATCGTCGTCCATGCCCTTTGCTTCTGTTTCGCTATTGAGAGTTCTGCAAATCAGAGAAGATCGTTGCCTCGTTTCTTCTGTCTCCAAGACCTTGTCGAACAAATCAAAAGATATGATTCCGTGTCTCAGTTCCCATGATCGGACTACATATCCGTAACATGCCAGATTGCCCATCATGGCAAAAGCAAAGATGTGAAGGACAATAGCCTGGTTCATGCCATGGAAAACAGTTGAGTATAAGACACCACCCCAGAAGTCGCCTTTTGCAATGGTCTGGAAAGCACATGACACCAAGCGAAAGAAAAGTTAGTATCAGGTTGTAAGCGCAAGCAAGGCGAAAAGCTGACCATTGGGCTGAACATACCATCAAGTAAGCGGCCATGACAAAAGATTTCAGCCGATCTGGGGAGACCGAGTAAGCAAATTCCAATCCAGTCACGGAAATGAAAATCTCAGCCACGGTCATGAGGCAGATCTGAGGGATCTGCCAGAAAACACTGATATGCCGGAGCTCGTTTTGAATTCGGTAATCAATGACATACTCCACGATACCGCTGATGAAGAAGGCCAATGAAACCAAGATCATACCCCATCCGATTCGACGAAGAGGAGAGATGTCGTACTTCTGTTTCTCCAGGGTAGGATATATCACTTTGTCAAAGACTGGAATCAAAACGAAGAGCCCTACGGGATTAAGCACATTGATCTGTTCGGGTTGCATAATGCCATGAAGATTCATCCGACTTGCTTGGAGAGTCCATACAGATCCCTGCTGGTCGCTGCGAGGCGGAGCATACGAAAGGTCAAACGTTTGTGAGCGACAACGGCACACGACCGCTTTAACACCACCCGACATGCCAATACGTACTATAGCAACCAAAACATTGGCAACATGGCCAGGACAGGGAGAACGTTGAGAGCTCGTGCGGCATCACTGAGCTGTTGGGCAAGATATCGATCACTGGTTTGAAGGGATGCTCCCGATACGGATTGCGTCGTGGAACCAGCACCTGCTTCCGCATCATGCGTCGGGAATCGCATAGATCGTCTTGGACTCGTCGAGAGGCTTGGACTACGACTTGGTAGGTCCATCCCTGGACTTTTCTCGGTCGAAGATCTGACATCCTCACGTGGGCTTTCATTCTCTCTCGACGAATCATCTCGCCTGTTGCTCCTGCTCCTGCTCAGTCTTCGACGAATGTCACGACTTAGACTTCTCATACTGACGGACATGGATGAGACAGAGGTATTGTCATCTGCTTCACGTTGTTCGTGACTACGCGCAGTATTGGCTACGTGGACACTAATACCTTCCACAACCGTGGTGTCGGACTTGATTGGAACATTGGTGGGGAGAGGAACGGGTCCAGGTTCCAACGCAGGAAAGTTCTCGGATATGAGCGGGTTGGACCAAAGATTGTTGTGTAACAGCCATAGACACAAACGGAATGTTGTCAATAGGGATGAGCCATGTGGATTGTGAGGTCTATAAACGTATCTGTTTCGATGTGAAACGAACACGACAAGAGCCAGCAGCATGAAACAGGTCGGTAACATGAATGCTGCTCCAAAGCCGTAATGCCCTTTGACGGTTGGGATGACAAGAAAGGAAAGTACTGCCCCAAGATTGATGCAAATGCTAAAAAAGGAAAAGAAAGCTCTGACTTTCTCTTGTTTTTCCTCCGAATTAGTTGTTCTGGTGGAAGCACTGACATTTGAAGGTACGCTACTAGCCGCGGTTTCCCCTCGGCTTTTCTGCTCATTTGCAGCGGGTCCTTCCCTGATGTTCACTTGGTCGGCCCCAAAGATGGAGACACCTATTGTAAAAAAGGAAGAGCCCGCGGATAAAGAATGAGGAACGTCTGATAATCAGCATTGGTGCTGCCAACCCTAAACATTGTTTGGTGGACTTACATGGCTTGATACCCCCTGTTCCTGTACATATGAGAGCTAACCCGATCAATGTGACAGTCCTTTTGATTCTGAGCTCATGAACTGTAAAATTATTTAAATATGCTGCACGTGTCAGAACCACGAGCCCAACCCAATACACCAAACCAAAGCAGACAATCGTTCGAAAGCGTCTTTAGACATATCCAGGACACGGCAGGTGAAAGGAAAAAGTGAGAACCAGTGTCAAAAGATTCTCCTCATCCATCGTCAAATTCAGGGTAACCTTTCTCAAAAACGTACCCCACAAAGGAATCTCCCAGAACGGCACCAAAGATGGGAGTGAAATTGGCGACGTACGACGCAAAGGCAAACAAGGAAATGGCCGTGGCGTCATTCATTTTGAGTTCTTGGGTAAAGTACAAAACCAAAGACGCTCGAAATCCATAATAAGCAAATCGTTCGGCAGCTTCCGTAATGAGAATAGAAAGGACGGCCGTATTCATTTTCCGAAAGGACTTGCACGTCATTTGCTTCTTGGCTTTTTTGAACTCGACTTTGAACTTTTCCATAAACATGGTCTTCAAAACCTCAAATTCACTAGTTTCCGCGTCGGTCTTCTGTTTCCTGGCTTTCTTCCTGAAATCTTTATTAGAACCATGGAGTGTTTCTGCAAGTTCAATGTCTTGCAAGCTTCTCGATGTATTGGAGCTGACGGCACTGTTGACACTATTGACACTCTGCAAACTGTGCATACTGTCATCGCTCATTTCGCCGCCATCTTCCACGTCCTTCTCAGAAGCCATCTTGTTGAGATATTCACACCGGCTTTGCAAAGGCAGTGCGGAAAGGTAAAAGCACTGCAACTCTTTGATTAGACGCAGATTAGAAAAAGTTGGTTATCTCAGAATTTCCAATGCATCAATACTATATATACACCTGGTTACATTCCTCGCTTTTTCACCAGCATCGTTCATTCCCGGACAGTTCGAGGCGCAAGAGAGAATGCAAAACCAGCAGCACTCTAACCTTATTCACCTGTGCTTTGTATTCAAACTAGCTAGTGTACCAGATACATTTGTACCAGGTCTCGCTCGCTGTGACAGTTTGTTAGAATGGTCAATGTCGAGGCGCTCGGCGATTTAAAGTGACAATCTGGCAAAAATTGGGGGTCATCGAGATCTTTTTCGTATCTTTCGAATGAATGATGGAAATAAGGTTAGGATTAGCTTTGACCTCGCCGGCCGATAACTTAAGCTGTGCACTACTGGTAGCTAGTATGGAGTTGTCATCTACAGTGACTCTGCTAGCTCAAGCTAGCAAAGCTTGATGGAGCTACGCCTGCTCCGTCTAGCTAGCTAATAGTATCTACAGTAACTCTGCTAGCTCTAGCTAGCAATTTCGACGGAGGTACATCTAGCTTGCTAACTGGATAGTAGCTAGCGCTAGTGCCTTCTAGAATTCCCACTTAGTAGCAAGTGAACAGAAAGTTTCCAGCCCCAGACACCACTATGGCAGCCGCTGTTAGGGAGGCCACCGAGAGACCAGCCAATCCCTTAGCTAGTAGCAATCCGAGAGTTTCTGATCTTTAGGACGAAAATAATCAATGCAGTCTATTGGAGCCTACCCCATGCTCCACTGTTCATCTCTACGAGTCGAGATTCGGCTCTTTGAAAGGAAAAGGACACATCTCGAACAGCCGAGAGTTGAGCAAGAGATACACCTATCCTTCCCGTGGCGGACCATTCTACCTCCTCTCCATCTTTGTTTCGATACATGGTTGTTGAGAAGTTGCTAGAGCTGCCACCTTCTCCTTTGATGAATGTCTCATCGTCTTCTACGTTATAATCAGAGTCCGTCCTGTCTCGTTTTTGTACTACTCCTTCAAGCGCTATTTCCTCGTCTCCATCTTGTGTCTCCACGGTGGCTTCAAAATGGACCAGCAATTCGTGCAAAGGAACTTGCGCGGCAAGGACGAGTCGCGTTTTACTTTCGTACACCGCATCAATGAACGTGACAAATCGACGAGCCTCGTTGAAGCGGGAGGCATTCAATTGAGGGACATGATCCACAATCACGATGCGATAGCATTCACAAATGGCCAAATAATCGGCCGCTCCCAAGGGTTGGGCACACAAATCGTCAAAGTCAAACCAAGCACAGTTTTGGTCGTGATTGGCTAAGGGAACGGTAACGTGACGGTTCATTCGTACGGGTAATTTTGAGTCCAAGAGAGCTGGTGGGGTGTCCTCGGCACTGTTGCTGGGGCCCATAAAGATACGGTCCAAAGCTTGACGTGTCCGTGTTTCATCGGCTGGCCAATAATAGGATACTAGCGGATCAAACTTGTCATTGTCGTCGTCTTCACCGTTCGTGTTTTGCTTCTTTTCTCGTCGATAATCTTTATTTCCACCCATTTCCACAACTTCCATATGCCTCTGAAGTGTTTGAATAAAAGGCAAAAAGAGTTTTCGATTGATCCCACCTTCGTATAAATGTTCGGGAGAACGATTGGAGGTGGCCACTACGACCATACCAATGCTGGTGCCGTAGTCGTCCATCCAGAGCATACTGAATAGGCGCTTCAAAATCATGGCATCGGCAATATCGGTCACTTGGAATTCATCCAAACACAAGATGCGTGCTTCTTGGGCCAATGAATACGCGACATGAGGCAAAGGATCCAATTTGGGATTTTTGAGTTTGAATTGGTGGATTCGGTCGTGGACATCCAACATGAATTCATGAAAATGAATTCGTTTCACTTGGCGACGGTTTATGGTGGCTGCTGATGTACTAATACTACTCGTAGAGGAAGATTGTTGCAGTTGTTGCAGTTGATCAAAAAAGACGTCCATCAAGTAGGACTTTCCCACTCCAACCTTACCATGAATATAGATTCCACGCGGCGTTTTGTGGCGCGAGTTGTAAGACAAGAGTTGCATTTTTATTTGCAATTTTTGAGAAATATTCTGGAATTTGCCCATTATGCCTTTGTGAGTAGCATCCGAAAACCAGTCGGTGGATATTTGAGAGGCGGGAATCACTGCCGCATCAGTCTTCAACAGATTGTCGTAAAGAGCATCCAAACGACCAGCCAAGGCAATCTGATCCTGATCCTCAAGGAGATTGCCTTGTTGGATTCTTTCCTTGACAAGAGCAGTAATGATTTGACGTTCACCCCCATCCTTGCTGCTGCTTTTGTTGGCTGGAAGGGATGAAAAATAGCGTTCATTCCCATACAAGAAGGATGAATCATAAAAAAGCTTAGTGGTCGGGCTGAACAGATCAAGGCTTGGCGCAAGCTTTCGTTTACAACTCGTTGTAGTAGACAATAATTTTGTTGGAACCAAAGCCAGCCTTGTTAGGGGTCCTTCTCTTCCACTCCATCCTCTACCCACAACTCGACTCCCCGTTATAAACCTACACGTTCTAGTAGCAGCTGGCATGGCTTTTGGTATGTGAACATGGCCACTTCATGTACAATGGTGCCGTCGTTGGTCGCCATTTTGCTGGAGTAATTTAGTGTTGATTGTGATTGAGTCAGCCAGAGGGGTATCCAAAATTAAACGGCAAAGAGCGCGATCAACTGTGCTTGCAAGTGTGGGAATACGAAAGATTTATCATGGTACCCAAAGACATTTTTATTTATATCAATTTGGTCATTGCGTGTAAGATCATGTATCAAATGACCAGTATCCAAAAAAGTATCCAAACCCAAGAAACCTGGCAAAGTTTGGGCCTAATTTTTGCAGGTTGCAAACTCGACGGGACAGCTTTATGATGATGTGTACCGTACCGGTAGTCTAGCTAGCTAGCTAGTGGTACCAATGTACTAGCTAGTACAGCACAGCTCTATGTTGCTGGCTAGCTAGGTGCTCAGAGCTACCCCGAGAAGCCAGTAGCTAGCCGTAAGTCCAGCTAACCACATTATTTGGATAGCTTGTTGATACATTTGTTTGACGTGAAATTTTACTCACGCCCGTAGTAATAACTCGTGGACCACAATTTGCTCCCAACAGATTGGCTTCACATTTTAGCTTGATAAAAATTAGTCTCTTTTTTTCTCATTATTTTCGCTAGCAACTTTTTACTAGAGAAAAGCAAAGAGTTCAGTCAAAACGAACTCTTCACAAAACCAAAACGCCAACTAACTCAACACAGAAATATACCATGGTAGCGAGAATTACATTCGAACAGGCCATCAAGGCTGGCTTTCGTCCCACATATCCAGGAGATTGCCACAAGAGTCCAGAAGCAACGGTCGTTTGCAAGCGCAAGATGCCATTCAAAGTACGAATGGACAGCTGTCGGCAACGACCACTTTTGATTGCTTTGAACCCACCCTCCCACCGGCAAATACAATCACAACAACAACCACAACGGTTTGTCTTTCCACAAAAAAGAGTTCGCAAGTCGGTACGCATTGTCGAGAGTCGCAACCAGACTCATGCCCCCAAGAGTGGATTGCAGCAACCACAACACCAACAGAAGTCTTTGTCGTGGTACAACCAGAACGAGTACATCGATTTCAAGAGAGATGCCAACAAGACGTTGGATGCCTATGCCAAAGTACAAGGCGATTTGTCCTTGTTGGACCTGAACAAGCATTGTCTTCGCGGACTCGAAGCTCACATTTCCAAAGATATATTGAAGCTACGAAAGTCGGCCATGCGATCCGCCATTCATGCCGTCTTGGTGGAACAAGCTCGATTGAAAGCAACCTCGGCTCGTCCTGCAAGTGCCAATAGCAACGCTGCTGCTATCAGTGCCGTGTCCAGAATGCTCTCCAAAGGGGCAAGCGAATATGCACGGTCCATGGGCAGCCTGGACGATGCCATGCGAAGGTGCTAGCTAGCTAGTGTTTTGTTGACGAAGGAGTCGATGTAAATTTTGTGGCCTTGTTTCTGCATCACTTTCTTATGAAGTTGCATGGCAAGACACTGCAATAGAGGAAGGTGCAAAGTACTCTTGCTAGGTTTTGTGTAAATGACACATTGTAAACTTTTGATACCATTACTACTCATTTCTACTACTATCTAGAGGCTTGAAATAGTGTACAGGAGTGCCGTGCCTGCTTGGGCAAGCCGATGGCTATGCAAAGCACAAGCACTTTAGCTCCTGGTCGGTGCGAAGATGAATGAGCAATGGACTAGCTACCTAGCTAGCAAACTAGCTAGCTACTAGTAGTAGCATCGGTTCAGTAATGCGAATTGCTACCGACTACCCCTATATAGCTAGCAGCACTAGTAGTTGCTTGCTTGCATGCTTTAGTCATGGCTGGAGGTGATGAATTAGTCACTGAGTTTACGTTGCACTGCAACACAGGTCCCAGGCTGGTTTGGTTTTTGCACGTGCTGAGGAGGAGGGTAAATGAAGAATTGAGGCGCAATGATTTTTACATCCACACCCAGTACACTGCAGTGGCATGCAGTTCATACTGTAGTTTCGTAAATCAGAATTTTGATGGTTTCAAATTGCTAATAACCGACGTATGCGAACTGAACTACAGTGTACCCAATAGAATTGCGTTTGCCAACCGGTGAGGCGTCTAGAGTACTACTACTAGTGCTAGCTACTCCGTCAGTCTGGCTAGACTTCTTGTAGCTTCCGCTAACTCAGTCTGGCTAGCATTAGCACGTTGGTTGCCGACTGAACTGAATGAATGACCTGATAGTAATTCCCGATATGTCATCGGGTTTACTAGCAGTTTACCCGTAGGTAAGGACGCAAACTGGTGGTGCGTGATACATAGCATTGTTTTTCTGGTTTGGGATAACTGGAACCAACACAACCTGTAAAATGACGGGGGCACTGGGTTTTGGTCCTAGCTACAGTAATAGTACTAGCTAGTAGTAGGTAGCTAGCTAACTAGGGTGGCGCACCCGACCAAATTACCTCACAAAAAAAAGGAACGCTCAGTAGCTCTGATAGCAATATCTTCTAAACATAAATCGCACACTTCTTCGTTCGATTTTTCGCCAGTCTTTGCTTCGTTCGGCTTTTGTTGCAATGACCGAGCGACGCGATGAATGTGTTTGTTGTGGTACCACTACGTGGGATAAAAGTAAGATCTACTGAATCAATGTTGTGATAATTATAATAACATAAGAAGCTGATTTTAATTTAAGTTCTTGTGATTGTCTAGCATATATGCAGCCCTCTTCGAAAAAACCAAACGACAATGCCTACTAGTGGAAATAATTCAGCAACAAATGGTCCGATGCAGGACAACAATGGTGGCCAAGCAACGCCGCCAAAATCCGGCCCCGCTTCGAATGCCATACCAAGCAGTCCTCCTGAAGCTACGAGGAGTGATCCTCCAGGAGAAATGTACGCCAAGAAAGCCAAGCCACCGGAAAAAATTGCTAGTTTTTTGGAATTGGAACAAGACGAAGAAGAAGAAGAATTTGGTTTGTCAGAAGAGGAAGACGTTCCTTTGGTCAACCGACGAGCCTATACTGTCTCTCTATCAGCGCTGCGAGATGCCAAAGTATCCTTGTCGAGAATGAAAGAACACAAAGTGTCCGTGATTGTCGGTTTGGCACTTCTCGCAGGGTTATTGTTGGTCTTGCAAATGGACTTTGAAAAGCCTCTCGCCCATTTGGACCAGGCGGCGTCCACTACGACCCGCAAAAAACAAGTCACACCGCATGGCAAAAGTTCCTTTGGTGGAATCAACAATGTCGCCCATCCGGGAGGAGCCAAAGCTGCTGCCAATGGAGAGGGAATTGCTTTTGCACAAGATATTCTCATTCCAACCTCCAATGTTGGACATGCCGTAGCCTCGTTGAGTCGCCCCAACATTATCAATCTTTGGGGTCATTACGTCCACGACGAACATCGATCTCCGTATGCCAGTCATTTGTATGACAAACCCGTCGAATTTTTGGAAGAACAACAATCCAAATTTCTCGCCAAAATGGAAGCCGTCCGAGCGGAATATGGAGCCTGGGAAATGAAAGATCCGCAAGGGGAAGACTTTGAACGAACCGTGGCCGATTTTCATTTGTTCGATTACCGAGATATTCCCCGCGAGGAATTTCCACCCGATGCCTGGCAATCGGACCAAGCCTATTTGGACGTCTTTCTCAAAGAAGGACGTGCGTTGGTCCATCGTGTGCAAGAAGGCATTTATGCCGAGTATGGTTGGCCTCTCAAGCAAAAGGATGGAACGAACCTTTCGGAGGAAGGAATAGACCTACGCGAAAAAGTATGGAGAATTCACACCTACCGTGACCAGGAAGAAGCCGCCGCGCAAGACAAAGGAATTGCCAAATTATCTGAAGTGGCCTTTCATGGATTGGCCCGAAAATTATTGCATGCCATGATGACCCACGATGAATTCTACGCCGTCTTAGGAGGTCATTCCGCTGCAGCAGGTAAGTCGGTCGTCCTCTTGTGGTTCCTCTTGTTGTGGTTGTTGTTTTGGGCGCTGTTTGGGAATACGATTTTCTTCTTGGCCGTTTACATCAGCAGTCGATGCCACCATCAGGGCCGACACAGTATTCCTCATCATTTTCTCATCTTCGTTGTATTGTAATGGAACAGGCCATGGAAATGATTTTATGCAAAACCGAATCATGATGTTTCATAAAATCATGGAACCCGTCTTTGACAAACTCGGGATGAGATTGGTCAGCCGAAACATGGCCATGGGAGGAGTTGGGACAACTCAATTTACTCTGGGCGGTGGCGATTTATATGGAGAAGCCGATATTTTGGAATGGGACAGCGGCATGACCGAAAAAGGATCTCCGGTCGATTTCTTCAACAAGCAAGGCATCCTGAGTGGGGAAAGAGTTCCCGTCATCATGTCGGACTACCATTTTGACATTATGAAAGAAACCAATAATACGGCTTGGATGGGACAATACATCAACGACGGTTCCATGATCCCGGTAACGACGTTGGAGAATGCCGACACTATCCCCTACGCGGCACGATGGTTGAGTGGACAAGAGGAAAAATACAATGCTATCTGCTGGGAACCACGATCCGACGTAACGCCACCGATAACACAACAGCCGCATCCAGGTTCTCAAGTTAGTTGGCATCCCGGAAATCGCAGTCATCAGTGGCAAGGACGCAAATTGGCCTTGGTTATCCTCAAAGGATTGTCCGCCGCCTTTGATGCTTGGGAAAAAGGGCTAGCCGAGGGTGTCCCGTTGGCCGAATCGTATTGGCACGTCGGAGAACGCTACAAGGAGATTCGACAAAACTTGAGAACACACCTCAACACACCTATATCGGATAAACCAGAAGAGGATGTTCGGTCGGAGTGCGAAAAAATGTTCACCTTGTTTCCCAGAGCTTGTCGTGTGCAAATGCACGGCTTTGGAATGTGGAATCCAAGGGTCCATCCCGATTACGACCTCTTGAACATCGTGAAAGCGGCACCCAACGGATTCAAACCTCATTTCAACCCCGAACGTAAAAATCTCTACCAAGGATTTGATTTATTGCCCTTGAATCAGGCGGTACCGGATGGCGAAGTCGATGTTCATGCCATCGCAATTGCGACACGAAGTCCTGCACCAGATTTAGACCATAGTTGGACGGAAGATAAGGATGGAGCCAATGGTGAAAATACTACAGCCCCTGCTGGAACATGGGGTGCTCCGCCAACGCGGCGATGGTTGCGCAAGGCAACGGAATTAGCGGTTCAAAGTGCCTACTCCATGGAAACACCCATGAGTCATCACCATCTTTCCGCTCTTGATGCTGACGGAAATGACACGTCACTCCAGTCCAGCAATACACAGCAGCCCTCCTTGTCTACCGTCAAGAGCGAACATAGACGACTGAATGCAAGCTCGACCGGGATTATTCCTGGCCGCGGATGGGATGTAAGATCGTGTTTTATCTGTTTCTTGAGGATCAAATCTTGGGGCATCGATGCAGCAAAATATCTTGCTTGAATTTCTCACTTCCTACATGTGATTTCTCTCTTCTGTTTTTTGGCATTTGCGTTTATCGCTATAATTACATGCATAGATGCAAGCTCGAAATGTCATCGAGGGATTTTGTGACGGAACGGCGCAAAGTGAATGTGGCCGGGCCCCCGACAACGAATGTCTGCTGTATGGTGCCAACGATAGACACGTTAATGTGCACGGGAACTCTCTCAGTGGTTGGTTGGTATTTGATCTCCCCAAGGTAAAGGAAGGGATTGTCTTGGTACGTATGGAATGGTGGTGCGGAAGCGAAAATGCAAACGTTTTAACTGCTGATTGGACGGAAGTGAATGACGGAAAGACCGAAGACACTACACCTTGGAACCAAACGACTAGGACGCGGCGTACTGAAGCGAAACCAATGTGGGAACATCCACCAGTAGAACGGATGTTGAAGAAGCCGGGGCCGGATGATCTTATTCCTGCAGACTTTGAAATGGATTACGCCATTAATGGAGAGATTAAGACAATGAAACGCGATGAATGGATTGGAGGTTTGGTTGAGTATTCGAAAAATTGTGCTCCTCTCCTACTGCTGAACGACGACGCCATGGCTCAAAGGGATTGGGATGGTGAACCAATGGAAGTTGCGATTCGATTTCGAACTGCCATGAAGCCCAAACAAACCTATTGCGTCTCCCACGTGTATTTCGCCTGATTCCATTTTGAATTCCCTGCATGAAGGGTGTGTTTCATTATCAACTTTTTGGGGTTGGCGGTCATTCACGCAAGAACCAGAAGCCACATAAAAGTAATACACAGTAAATGACCTTACGTGCCCAATCTCTTCCCTGAGCCCTTTGTAAGGTTTCCTAGCTGGGCGACTCTTTCTAGCGTTGTAAAAATGAATTGTGAGCCGGTACTAGAATCGTTGATGGAACAGGCGAACCTATCAATTTACATATCTCAAAACACAAAATCGGAAGGCGGGCGTCAGTATAGGATGAAGTCCTTAATTAACCGCATGTTATTTCGGCACTGCATTGGCTCTTTCTATTCTCGGGATCAAAATCCATAAATCGTGTAGCTGGGTCATAACCAAACGCTTGTAGTGTTTCATTCCCTATCGTGTGTAGTTGTGCCGACAAGATGGGTAGCTCTTTTATTCGTTGTACCCATTTGCCATAGCGGTGCTTCAATGGAGCTGGCTCTCCCGGTGGCATCAGTACTTGTGGTTGTTCTGGCAATGTTTGCCCCTGAGTACTCTCTCCTGCCTCCCCTTCTACCTCCTCCGTTTTGCCACTGTCCTTTCCTGTTGATGGATGAGCTGGATGTAAATTTTTGAGCCAATGAATGGATCGTGTAAAGCTATCTTCCACCAGGACACCTTTGAAATGCTCCGCCTTGGTACGGTACTCGGCGAGGAGCTTTTCCCCCATCTCGACTGCCGCCGTGGCGAAACTCTTGTCGTGGCGTGCTTCGGCGAGATGCATCCGCCAATCCTTGTACTTTTGAAAGAATTGAGAAGCGGCGGAACTTGTGGCTTCAAGTAATCTTCGTCCACCCGAACGCATGGCTTCAGAATTACTATTTCCTCCGTCATGCACCCTAGTAGTTGCCATTCGATCCAAAACATCCTCATACCGAGTTTGTCGATAGTGGTGCAAAATCTCTGGCGTCGCTCGTTGTGTGGCTGTTTGTTGGGATGCTCGTGCATGATGCCTGTGTCTACCTACTAGCATAGTCCCTAAACGCTCTTTGTGTCGCTTCTCTGCCTGTTCTGCCTCGTGCCGGAAAGAAAGCTCTGCAGAATACCTTTTCCTTAGAGCCTGATGCGTACGGGCCGTCACAATAGGTTTCATCTTTTTTGTCGTCTCTACCACCAAGGACTGGCGGCTCAAGCAACACAAAGCTTTCATTGGAACATCGCACCCCGCAAAGTCAGACAATTCTAGCAAAGCTTCAAGCTTCTTTTCGGGGCTCAACAAGTCTTCTGTCCGTATCCCAAGGTAATCAAATGCCTTGACGTCTGTTGCATTGGTTGCGCGTCGCTGTTTTTGCCAAGCCAAAGAATCTTTATTCCACATGGTCCAAAGAAACAATGACTCCAGGACGGGTCCGTAGGAGCTTGTGATCTCTTCCTCCACGGTCGTATTCTGGAAGAAATGGCGATAATGTGATTCAATAATGAAGCTTTCTGCCAGGGTATCAGCAGGCTGCTGAATGTCCGTGCTTGGGGCTGATATCTCTGGGTCTCGATTTAAAAGGCTAATTTCCCTTCCATCTCTTACCACATGAACAAACTTTAGAGGTCCCTCGAGAAGCTCTTGCAAGACCGGAAGCATGAAGAGAGAATCAGGAGCTTCAAAACCAAAACGAACCTTGTTGTTACCGTTGTTGTTGTTGTTGTAACCTGAAGGTGACCCCAAGCGATGACGTGTTACCGGTGGTAATTGTTTGGCGATGTATCCTTGATAGAGTGTTTCCCATTCTTGGCGAATTTCTAATTGGGCCAATCTGGGAAACTGAGAAAACTCATAGTTTGGCGTACGTACGCCAAGATTTAACACTATTTGGATCATGCGACGCCATGCCACTTGTCCTTCGTGGAAGGATTTCAAGTCCTCTTCGGCGGGATTGCCGACGCTACTAGGACGCTCGAGTGTAATCATTGGGATTTCAAGATGGGTCAAGGCATCCACAACTGCTTTTGTCCCACTTCTATGTACGCCTCCAACCACCAAAACGGTGGGCGATGGTGCATCCTCTATTGAAGGGTCCACGATCAAAGCCGTGTTCTGCCTTGAGTAATAATCATCCAATGCAGTTGTTTCTTCTTCGTGCTCTAGCAAGTACCCATGGTCGAGGCGATCTTCTGTAATTTAAAGAACAAAAACAAGACCATAGAATGTAAAATATTTCCATCTTGAGTCATGGTGCAGACAAAAACAATTTCCCATGTATTCCAGCACTTTGTTTGGATAACTTACCCGTCATTTGCACCAAATGGGCTTCCAACTCGATGAGCTCGTCGTGGTCCTGTTGACTTCCTCCACCTCCCAGCGCCGTGTCAAACCAAATGAGTATATCCATGGCATTATCTTCTTGCCAAAAGGGATCCATGAGAATGGTATGAGATCGAAAGCCCAGAAACAGTATGGCCGCACCCTCCAACGTCATCAAAAAGGTGAGAATGCCCAGCCAACTGCAGCAGCAAGGACGAGCACGTCGAGAACGACGCGAGTTCTTTTTCCTGCTTGTAGTCGTCGTGTGGCTGCTGCTGTTATTGTTGTTGCTCCCTTTCTTTGGCTCCCCGTGGATGCGAGCCACAGGGGGACGAACGTCAAAATAATCTTTGCTGGATGAATTATCACTGTCCATCGTACTGCTGGCGGCAGTGTTGCGTTTGCTGTTGCTAGTGTTGCTGCTGTTAGAAGCATCAAGACCGTTCTCGTCGACAGGAGTTGTAGCCATGGTCGTAGAGGAGGAGGAGGAGCGGCTGTGATGAGTCGCAGAGTGTCGTGTCATTTTCGTATCAAGTTTTCTCTTCATAGAATATTCCTTTGGGGTCTCTCTTCCACTAACAATTGGAGGCAGTACGACTACCTTTGGATTATTGTGTTGGGATGGAGACGGCTTCGACATGTAACAAGGTATTGATAGTGATACCACTTTGAGATACTTGCGAAAAAAGGATGACATTTGATCGAGATGAACAAAGAAGAAGCAGTGGGATGAACCGATGATCAAATTGCCTCGCAAAGATTAGTTTCTTAAAACCGAAGCTGCTGGATCTTGTCTTTTGCATGCTCGTATTATCAAAATTTTAGCCGGAATAGTGCTAATGGATTACTATAGGATAGTACTGTAATAGCTAGAAGAGCTAATAGACTCGTACACGAAAGGAAGTATTGCATGTGCATGAAGTTTCAGTTGGCCTGATCATGGGGCTTCATTTGATGGGCCTAATTAACTAGTAGTCTTGCCTGCAGCTGGCATGATTCCTAGCTACAAAACAATGCTTCTCGGCGACAAGACCTCATCATTGTGCCCATTCTTCTAGTAATTCTTGTATGTCCATATGTTTTTTATCGTGGAGTAGGTGTGCCATGTCGAGGCAAAATATTGTGCCAAAAAACATGGCAGGTTCTTAGCTAGCAGTCTCTGTTTGTCCATCGGTCGAATGCACAGTTATTCTATCAGCTTTTGCAAGACTTTTTACAAGTTCAAGAGAATGTGATCTTCCGGGACCCCCTTTTCCTTGAGAACTTGAGTGCAAGACTCTACCATATCATCCATACCACACAAAATAGCCCACGCTGGCGGTGAGCTCGGGTGTTGGTGGTTGCCATCATCGTCGGAGGTCTTGGACGACAAGATCTCTTGAATGTATCCTTGAGAATCTGAGGTTCGGGATAATGCAGGCTCGACATGAACGCCGTACTCGTTTTTCCACGTGTCATACACATCGGTAAAGCACATGTCTTCGTGGGTCCATTCCCCATAATAAAGAATCGTGGATGGTGACGCTGGGAGTAATCCACTCTCTATACAAGCCTTCAAGGGTGCAATCCCCGTCCCGGCAGCTGCCAACACAATGCTGAAAGAAGAAAGATCATCATTCGTTGCTGCTGGCAATTTGTGCAAGGGAAATCCAGATCCTATGACGGGCGATATTTGCACCGTACTCCCTTCGACCAAACTTTCTGGTAACCATGGTAACCGTGGAGACATTTTGACGAGAAATTGAAATGTTTCTGTGGATTCGTCGCTTCCACTAGACGCAGTGGGAGCCGAAGCCATGGCGAGAAAAATGGGATCAATAGTAGCATCATCATTGTTTGGTCGTAGTTGAATGAATTGTCCCGGTGTGGTATATTCTTGTCGCATTTTTGCGTTAACTTGAATTTCAATCAGTGTTGATTTTCCCGAAGGACAAGCGGGACGACTGGAGATAATCGGTACATTTCTCCATATTTGTTTCTTTTCGTCGCGCGTCTCCTCTTCCCTGGCAAAAATGGCAGCTTGCTGACTGGCGTCTCTGCTGGAAGAAAATTCTGCCGATAGTTGAGGAAAACTGTTGCATCGATGGTAGTAGCCTACTTGTGCTGCAGAGTGAGGACCGAGAAAGGCTCGATTATTCGCCACAAACGCAGAGACGAGGGATATCATAATTAAATACAGATCCGGCTGTTTGTCTTCGTGCTAATGGTTTTGTTGTATGGCAGTGAGAATAGAATCAATGAAACCAACATAATAAGATAATCAATGGTTTTCACGAAAAATGAAGGTGTGGTGCGAAGAAAATCAATGTGATGAGAACAACTGTGCGCTCATACTGTGATTACACTCAGTCGGCGTAAGTGTGCGTGTGGCGTTTTTGCTGGTAATCAAATGACCGTAATGTGTCTCGATTGCTGACAACGTCCATGATTGCACAACCATGGTTGGCTCATTTTTTCGGAGTGTCTGAGGAATTAATAAAAAGAAGATTGAAGTTGATTTCCTTCGTTTTTCTTATTATGTTGTTCAACAAAACAACAAAAGTGGCACGGTCTCTCTCCTCTACTAGCTACTAGCATAATACCAAAACCCATCTGCCAAACCATATCCAGCAGAAAATGCACCCACCCGTTCGGAGATCTGCAGCTGGCAAAAGGGAGTCCCTGCCCCCTAGGCACATTCGAAAGTCGTCTCGCTACACAGAGGGTCCACGGAATCCAAAACTATGGTTAAGATCCTTGTGGGAAAAGATGCTCATGAGGTAAATCCTCGGGTGCCGGATATGCTTGGCAGTGACATGTCGTGTTTATCCAGAATATTTGCTTTCACGTATTTTTACTCACGTAATTGTTTTTATATAACACCGAATATATTACAGCATGTTCTTTGCCCCCTCAATGGCCATCTTTGCAGCGGTATTGCTGGGCGTTCTCTTGGCCTACGTGGATTTCTGGTTCAGCGAACGAGGTTGGATGCTTCCCGTTTACTTGACCACCAATGCCAGTTCGGCTCGGTCCATTTTGTCCACTATTGCGGGCGCGACTGTTTCCTTTGCCGGGACGGCCTTTTCTGTTTCGCTCTTGGTCATTCAATTGGGATCGTCGCAATTCTCGCCCCGAGTGGTACACACCCTCTTTAAAGATAACTTTAATCGTCGTGTAGTCGCTTTGGTCATGGGAACCTTTACCTACTGTCTCGTGGTCATGCGATCGGTCGAAAACCCCATAACAAACGAAGACGACGAAACATCGAAATATATTGTGCCCAATATATCTGTCGCTACGGCATTTATACTTGGCATTTTGAGTCTCTTGGCTACAGTGGCATTTATCGATCACAGTGCCAATTCTATGGACGTAAGTCAATTGTTTGAGAGAATCACGAGGGATACGCTCGTTCACATTGAGAAAACATGGCCAGAAGAGACTAAAAAAGAAGAAAGCAATAGAGATCTTTGTCAATCACAATCTACTCCGAGGAGTCAACCAAAGAGCCAGTACATTCAAGTCAAGCTTAAGGAAAAATCAAGTTACGTTGCGCACATTGAGAATTATACCTCCTCTGAAACGAACAATACCGGCAATGATAAAAATGGCACCCACAACACGGCACTTCCCACGGTGGAAAAACTGCTCATGATGGATCCGGACGAGGCTAAACATCGCCATGTCAAGTTTGGCGAAAATATTATGGAAAGCTCAGAACTGAATAAGAAAGATGCCTCGGCAGAGAGCCAGCATGGCGAAAATGACGACGGTTGTCCAGGAGCAGCCTACAATGAAAAGATGGACGACTGTTACGTCGTTCGATTTCGATCCAGCGGATGGATCCAAGAAATCGATACCGACGCTTTGCTCAGCTTGGTTCCTCCCAATGGATACATCGAGCTAAACATTGAAGCAGGTCGGTATGCCTGTCCAGGCTCCGCAGTGTGCTCTGTTTACCCCCACCCCAAAGATTTTGAAACCAACCGAGAAAACTACAACATCATAATCAAACCCAAAGTAGACGAGGAGCAAGAAGTCTACGACCAAGAAGAAGAGTTCGGTCTCAATGTATTGGATACCATCATGATTGGGTACAGTCGCACCATTCGTAGTGATGCTACCTACGGATTGCGTCAATTGGTGGACATTTGTCTGAGAGCCTTGTCTCCGGGTATCAATGATCCAACCACAGCTCAGGACGGAATCTTCCACATTGCTGCCGTAGTGACAGAGTTCCTGCAGAGGACGCCACCTTCAAGAGTACTTGAAACCGACGATGGTGGCAAGCTCTATCGAAACGAGCAACCAGACTATGAGAGGATCGTGCGACTGGGCTTTGAAGAGATTCGTGTGTGCGCTGCTAGCTCACCGGTCGTGGCCATTTATGTCCTGGAAGCCCTGCGCTTGATTCGCGACTCTTTGCAAGCCATAGGACGTCCTCGTCGTGCTCCCGAGATTGAACGACAAGCTCGATTGATGGAAGAAAGTATCCGCAATAGCTCTCATATCAAGGAAGACTACGAATGTATCATGCGAGCTCGGCAAGACCGATTTGACACCGGCATTACCTTCGAACCCATGGGTATCCGTGGTGACCTAGTCGCTTGAGAATGCAGTGTCCATCATGTCATTTCATGTGATTTACTGGTGCTGAACATTAACACTAGCTACTTGTAGCTGCCGGATGGGGCAACACGGCGAGCAAAGGATCAACACATGATTCAACTGCAGTCGAGTAGTTACTACTTTGTGATATCTTTTGAGAGAAATCTGTTCAGGTGTATATCGAATATCCACACTGTCATCTCTTCCATGAAGGGATGAATTGTTTGGATCCTGGTCATCTTTGGAGGATGCATGCCAACCGAGCCATCCGTTTGCTTGGATGTGCACCTTATTGGAAGTGCTTCAAACCAATCCACACTAGTCTAGTCTACTGGCAGAACATCAATTTAATTTGTTCAAGAGAATTATTGTTCGTTACATGTAGATATCTAGTTAGAGCAGCAACAATGTTCTAGTTTAGTAGTAATGGTTTTGGTGTTTTCTGACGTCTCCTCTAGTAGCTAGCCTTTCATTTGCTTCGGACGCACACAGTATGATCCAGCAGACGCACACTGGTTTTTTTTATGATGACCGCGACAACCAACGACCAATCAAATGGCTGGCCGACGGGTCAGAGGAAGGCGAAAAAAACCGGCGCTGTCGTTGGAGAAAACTTATCGCCTCTCATCAAAACAAATGAGACCGTGTAGTACTAGTACTGATAGGAGAAAAGAATAGTATCGATCGTCCATCGTCAATAAGAAGGCACTGGTATATCTAGCTAGCACACAAAGATCGATTTTGATACGGCTACTGAACGAAGAGAGAAGCTATGGGTTTTCTCAATAAGAAAGGCAAGAACAACAAAGAAGGCGACGAAAAAGTTGCAAAAGTACCCGAGCCCAAACCCCAGGAAAAACCACAGGAGGCAGTTGTACCAGAGGTAAAGGTTCCTCCTGTCAAGGTATTGAACTCTTTCGAGAAGGAACCAGTTTGTGACGATGCTCAAGACGGAACTTGTTCGTCTTTGGTGCCGCCTCCTTCGGTGACAGCAAAAAAGGTCAAAATGACCACAACAATTTTGAGCGAGAAGAAATCGGAGAACAATTACGCCAACGTCGACAAACCGTTCGACCCCGCCAAAGCTGGCAGCGTCTTCAACCTCGCCAGCAGTGACAGACGAGTCCTCATCTCTTTGACGGTTACGGCAATTTCCTCCACGTTGGTTCTATTGCTGATTGTGTACAACGTTTTCTTTCGACGCAAGCAACGGCGCCAACGGACTGTGTGGAAGAAGGACAGCCAAAAAATTCTTCACAAGGTGGAGGATTTGGTAGAGCAGCTGGAAGAGAAAGACGTTGAAAAGGACATGTTGGAGCAAAAACTGAAAACCTTGCAAAAGCAAATGGCTGCCGACGCCGCACAGCACCAGAAAGAACAGGCTGCACTCTTGCAAGACAGACAAGACGAGTCACAAGCTTTGCAAGCTAACATTCAAAGCCTCACGGCACACCGAAAAGAAATGGAGGTTGAAATGGCGCGACTGTCGTCCGAGATCAATCTGCTGGTCGACATTCAACAGGATTACGAGTGCCAACTACTGGAACAAAGATTGCAAGGACAAAAGAAGGATGTTCAAATCGAAGAACTGCAACATCACAATACGACGCAGGAAGTACAGATCCAAGAATTGCAGCAAAAAATCACGAGCGATTCCATCAAGGCAGAAAAAATCATTGAAGACTTTACGTCGGAACGAGATGATCGATTTTCAATTCTGCAGCAAGAAAACGATGCCATCAAAACGACCGTCATGGGACTCCTGCGACAAACCCAACAAAAGTATGACGCCGACAAGGTTCTCCTCAAAAAGGAAATGCAAAGACGCGATGAAAAGATTAGCAGTCTCCAGAAAGAAGTTTGGGAGTGTAATGATATTCTCAAGCGCGTCCAAGGCCAAACGAGCGCTCGTAAACACTTATCGCTCTCTGTGAAAAAAATGCTGGACGAAAAATTTGCCAAGGAATCGATAGTAAAGACGCCCTCCACAAAAGAGCTCAACTCCAGTACCCACGCAGCGGTCGAAACAATCCTCAAAGGCGAAGCGGAATGCGCCGAACTCAAAGAGCTTCAGAACTTATTAGCTTCTCCGAGTGAAACCAACACGACACCCAACAACGAAGAAAAGAAGTCCGATTGAATTGGGATCTATCTTGTTGCCGCGAAGATTGAAGTCGAGATGTTGAACATCATGATTGTACAGTACATCGATTCTATTATCCCAAGCACTTAGTGCTTGTCAATCATGGGTTCTTCTAAGACTCCGCGGTGTTGGCTGTTTTTGTCATTTTCAAGAAAAAGAAAACGAATTGTGTGATATTGAAATCAATACTGTATGGGGCTGCTATCCATCTATACTCTATGCCCAGTGTAATCTACATTTGTGAATTCTGCAATCAACATGTTGTGAAGATATTGAGTACACAAAATTTTGCCAAAATAAAAATGATTTTAAAAACTCTTGTGAAGACCCTTCACATGCAAGATGATTCTGCTCAATTGTATCCAGCCAGCATTAATTTTGGACTGGGTCCTAAGAACTTGGCATTTTTCTTTTCAGTTCGGGTTAGTATCCAGGAAGATCTGTTCTCGCATCACACTATACGTCCTGTCTCTTATACACATCTCCGAGCCCACGAGACTAA
>ENA-ORBV01003993-ORBV01003993.1-microbial-mat-metagenome-genome-assembly--contig:-NODE-3993-length-28898-cov-7.444259_pt1 | contig 28898 bp, 40 predicted proteins | sample MGYA00237777_ERZ505514 | MGnify/ENA primary metagenome ERZ505514 (study PRJEB26160, sample SAMN06269048) | microbial mat metagenome | isolation source: Oligotrophic lake microbial mat | place...
GCTTCGACCGCTTCGAGCACGACCGATGCCCAGCGCGTGGAGGTAGCCCATCACCCGCTCGAGGGGATCATCGAGCAGGAGAGAGGGCCCCCTGAGGTCGTCTTCTGTGCCGTGCAGGCTCACATTGAGCCCATCGGTCGCGAACAGCTCCTCCGCGCGATCAAGAATCCTCTCTCGATTGGCTGCGCCATCTTTGCGCGGCTTTCGGGCGGCGGGGGTCTCGGTCACGCCTCTCGTATGGTGCGCCCTGAGATGCGGGTCTACATGCGCTGGCGGCGAGCAGCGGCGCTCCGAGCAGCAGGGTGCTAACGCCGACCGCGACGCCAAGGAATATAAACCACCCGCTGCCGCCGCCCCGAGATGCCGCGGTCGGCGACCTGATGCCGCTACCTCGGGCGACGACTCCTGCGCACGATCAGGAGCATGACGCTGCCCAGGAGAAGCGCGAAGAACGCACCAACCGCGGGAACAAATGGCTGGAGGCCGGTGAGAGCCATCCCCGCCGGTGACGTCGCGGGCGGTGCCGCGGCCGGCGCCAGGAGCGAAATGGTCGCGACGCCCGATCGCACATCGGAGAAGGCGGCCGCGTTGGACGTCAGCCCGAACATGGCGAACCGGCTGAAAGCGCTCGCGCCTACCGCCCCGCTGACAGGCGTGACCACCGGGTAGGAGATTTCGCTCGTTCCTGCAGTGAGGAGCGGCGCGGCGAGATCGAACCGGAGCGACCGGATCGTGGGCCAGTCGGTTGACGGACCCGCTGGTCCGTACGACCCCGAGCAACCGGCTGGGTCGGCATCAGGCGGGGTGCGGCACGGGTTGGCCGAATTCGACACAAGTGTTGTCCACCCACTGGGGGTGCCGAAGGTCGGCGGGCCGGACAGCCGGAGGCTGAACTCGGACCCTTCGATGTCTCCCAACTGGGGAAGGTTATCGTAGAGACGTAAGGAGGTAACCGTCCCGTTGAACCCGTTCACGACGGTGCGTCTCAGCATTGCAGACTCGCCGGCGACCACCGTCGTGGCTGCGGAGAATGCAGGATCCGATGCACCGAGCACTGCAGATGTCGCACGAATCTGGCCGACCGCAGTGACCCGGAACGTGTTCTGCGTCCAGGGAAGCGCAGCTGCGCCAAGCCCTAGCTCGGTCGGAGGGTTCGCGACATCCGTCACATACCGGTTGCCCCATGGACCAAGGCTGTCCGCCGTGATCGCAAGGGTGATGCGCGAGGTATCGGATGCTGGTGGGCTGTACGCATCAGAGGCCACTGCAACCGGGAGGTTCCAATTGTAGGACTTTGATGTGAAGCCGCCGTTGGGAACGTAACTGATCCACGGAGTCACGGGCACGAGGGTGGGCAGGTCGAATGTAAGGCGGGTATAGCCACCTGCCACCGGGGTGATTGTGGTGACCGTGAGATTGCCCAGTGACGGAGACTTACCGACACCCGTGGGTTGAGTCGCCACAATGGCTGCGCCGGTGTAGCTGAACCCGGGCGGCAGAACGACGGTCAGCGTCGCGTCGTTGATGGTGCGCACCGCCTCACCGTTGGTGAAGCCGATGGCGACATTGGTCGTTGCGCCCTCAGCGATCGTCCCGCCGGTAGTGAGGATCGGGCCGAGCGGGTAGGCGTCGGTGACCGTCGTCTCCGCGCACACGATTTCGTTGAGGCCAGCGGGCTGGAGATCCCATGTCTGGCAGTGCGGCAACGGGCCGCCGGGTGCCGGATCGCTGTCAACAACCGACAGATAGCTGGTGTGGTATCCGGCGGTCACCCGATAGCTTGACCCGATCGAGAGGCCGAAAGGCACAACACTGCCACCCGGGCCATCGAGTCGTCGGATGACGACCTCGTAGTCGGTGATCGGAGAATTGGATGCCAGAGTGAAGTTGCCCCCCGATGACAGAGGGTTGGTCGCGTGACTGAAGATCAGGCTGACCGGGTTGATGTTGGTGAGAGCGACGTCCTGCACCGTCACGTCAAGGTTGACTTGGGTTACGCTGACCCGCGCATAGACGTTGGTGTAGTCGGCGAGTACTGCCCGCACGCCGAGGTTCTGAAGAACGTGATGCTCGTAGAAGAGCGGTGCCCCGCCGGACGTCACCGTCAGGGTGTCCTGAGCCGCCGCGATGTCAGCAACGTACGGCGCCGCGAAGATGGTTGAGTTGCGGAGCGTCGCTGTGGGCGTGGTCCCATAAGAAACGTCTAGAAGCGCGTTTGATCTCTGATCCGGTGCGAACGGACCAACCTCGACCTCTGAATCGGCGGGCTCGGTGTCGATAATCTGCGTGATCCCACTCGTGGCGACCTGAGTTGCGACGCCTGGGTCGAACAGCGTCCTCCAGGTCGGGTCGGCCCCGGTCTCGACAATGTACGCGCGCGTGTTAATGGGGGCGCTCGAACCGTCGGCAAAAGCCGGGTCATCGAACTCCATGATGAGGTATGGAGCGGCCGGAGCGGCCACACAGATGAGATAAGCCCGCTCGACGACACCAGACGGCAGGACAGGGAGATTCCATGCCTCGCAGGCGGCTTGGACGGGTGAGCTGCCGGAGCTCGTGATGCGAGCCCCGATTGGTACATCAACGACGTAGACGCTGGCGAGATAGTCGAACGTGGAGGGGCCCGCCGTATTGCCCCCAGTGCCCGTGACCGTCTGGCTGCGCTTTCCCGAAAAAGCGTTATCTGCAGACAACACCCGTGTGGTCGTGGGAATCATCTGGAACGATGGCGTGACGATGGCACCAACTTGGGTCGCGATTCCACCACCGGAGTCGGTCGCCTCAACGCCGGACAAGGAGATCGACGGCTCGAACGAAGGGTTCCCGGCTTGGAAGGTCGGTCCGGCCGCGTTGCGCACATCGTAGATGATCACGAACTCTTGCGCAGTACTTGCCAGGATGTCACCTAGCATCACTGTCGTCAGCGAGGAGGTATTGGTGTAGTTCGGCGCTGACACGGAGACAAAGGGCGTCGCAGTCGTATTGGGTACCGTGACTTCGACTCCAGGGCAGTCCGCGCCGGGGCCACAAGTGACCACAATCGCATAGGTGATGAACTGGCCCAGCCAGACTCCGCCGAGAGGATCGGTGTGCGCCGAGGGCGGCGCCGTTGCGGGCACGCGAGCCACGCTAACCCCGAGCCCCGCCGCGTTCGCGGGGGCCTGAGCCACGAGAACCGACGTCGCGACGAGTGCCAGCGCTATCAACGCGGCGATCGCCCGAGGTACACGCCACACCGGCAGCCGTGTGTGTTCCATCGCAGTCCCCCATCTGATTTGTCAAGCAGACACTATTGCATCGGCAGGATTTCCTCAATATAACTGTGAACTAATCTCGCTCGCACGTCCCCATTCGGGGTACAGCTAGGTTTCTCAACGACCCGCGACAACTCCGAAACCGGCGCGGGATCACAGCGCCAAACGCCCGCGCACAACCTCAGCCAGCGAGTGCCCGATCTCATCGGCAACACTCTGGTGCTCAGCCTCAACCATGACCCGCACCATCGGCTCAGTCCCCGACGGCCGCAGCAGTATCCGGCCAGTGTCGCCCAGCCGCAATTCGGCGGAGATAACGGCTTCGGCAATGACAGAGTCCGACCCGAGGGCATGGTGGTCAACCCCGCGCACATTCACGAGCACCTGCGGGTACACCGTCATGACCGACGCAAGTTCTGCGAGTGACTTCCCGCTGCGGGCCATCTCAGCGACGAGATGCAGTCCGGTGAGGATGCCGTCACCGGTCGTCGAATACTCGGTCATGATGACGTGGCCGGACTGCTCCCCGCCGAGCGAGAGGCCGTGCTCGCCGAGCGCCTCGAGTACGTAGCGGTCCCCGACGGCCGTTTCGAGCATCCGGATGCTGTGTTCTGCCATTGCTCGCCGCAGCCCGAGATTGCTCATCACTGTCGCAACCAGCGTGCGGTCTTTGAGCGCCCCGCGCTCGGCCATCGCGACGGCAAGGATCGCCATGATCTGGTCACCGTCGACCGTGTTGCCGAGGTGGTCGACCGCGAGGCAGCGGTCCGCGTCACCGTCGTGGGCAATGCCGACGTCGGCACCGTGCTCGAGCACGGCCTTCGCGAGGTTGTCCAAGTGGGTCGATCCGACGCCGTCGTTGATGTTGATGCCGTCGGGGTCGGCACCAATCACGGTGACGCGAGCACCGGCATTCGTGAACACCTGAGGGGAGACCCCGGACGCCGCACCGTTGGCACAGTCGAGAACCACGTGCACGCCATCGAGGCGGTGCGGCAGCGTTGCGAGCAAATGCACGACGTAACGATCCTCGGCATCCGCGAATCGACGGATGCGACCCACGTCGCCGCCCTTGGGCGCGAGCTTGGGCTCGCTGAGCGCCTGCTCGATCCGGTCCTCCACCTCGTCCGGCAGCTTGGTGCCCCCGGTCGCAAAGAATTTGATGCCGTTGTCTGGGGCTGGATTATGGCTCGCCGAGATCATCACGCCGAGGTCGGCCTTGAAGTCACCAACGAGGAACGCGAGTCCAGGCGTCGGGATAACTCCAGCGTCGAACACGTCGACCCCAGAACTCGCCAAGCCTGCTGCAATCGCCCCGGAGAGAAATTCGCCAGAAATGCGCGGGTCACGAGCGATTACCGCGATCGGGCGACGGCCAGATGCACGACGACCGTCTGCCATCCGCCCCTTGCCAAGCACGAGCGCAGCCGACTGCGCAAGTCCTAATGCGAGCTCGACCGTCAGGTCGCTATTCGCGAGACCGCGAACACCATCAGTGCCGAAAAGTCGAGACATCGAGGGTTTCGTAACGCGAACGCGTTGCTTAGCGCTTCGAGAACTGCGACGCCTTGCGGGCCTTCTTGAGTCCGGCCTTCTTGCGCTCGATGACGCGAGCGTCACGGGTAAGGAAGCCGGCCTTCTTGAGCGCCGCACGGTTGTTCTCGCGGTCGATCTCGTTGAGCGAACGCGCGATCGCGAGGCGCAGTGCGCCGGCTTGACCGGACGGGCCGCCACCGGTGATTTTTGCGATCACGTCGTAGGCGCCCATCAGATCGAGCACCTTGAACGGGTCATTGATGAGCTGCTGGTGCAGCTTGTTCGGGAAGTACTCGGCGAGCTCGCGGCCATTGACGACGGCCTTGCCGGTGCCGGGGGCAATCCGCACGCGCGCGATTGCTTCCTTGCGACGCCCAACTGCGGCGCCGGGCACGTTCAACACGGCACGCGGTGCCTTCGGCGCTACGTCTGGTGCGCTCTCGGTGGAGTACGACTCTGGTGCATCCTCATCGGGCTCGAGTTCGAGCTCGAGTTCGAGCTCCTCGACGGGAACGGAATCTTCGATCTTGGCCACTGTACTAAGTCCTTTGTTTCTTCTTCAGGAGCGCGGGGCGCTACTGGGCAACCTGGGTGAGGGTGTATGGCGTCGGCTGCTGTGCAGCGTGCGGGTGCTCGGCACCGGCGTAGACCTTGAGCTTCGTCAGCTGGGCACGACCGATCGAGTTCTTGGGGAGCATCCCGCGGATGGCCTTCTCGACGGCACGAGTCGGGTGCTTCTCGAGCAGCTCGGCATAGGTGGTCGCCGTGAGTCCGCCCGGGTACCCCGAGTGGCGGTAGGCCTTCTTTTGCGCGAGCTTGGAGCCGGTAAGGGCAATCTTCTCGGCATTGACGATGATGACAAAGTCACCCATGTCCATATGCGGGGCAAAGGTGGGCTTGTGCTTGCCGCGAAGAAGCGTTGCGGCGTGGCTGGCGAGGCGACCGAGAACGATGTCGGTGGCGTCGATGATGACCCAGTCGCGCTGAACGTCAGCGGGCTTGGGCGAGAATGTGCGCGTCACAGTTGTACTGCTTTCTTATGATCGGATGAGTGGTTCGTGAATCCCGCTCCGGTGGGCCGTTCCGCGGACGATGTCTGCGGAACCTCCCGGTGTGTTCGGTGGTGATGAACACTGGAGGGCTCATGATCGGATGCCAAGGTTGGCACCAAGGGTCTATCTTAGGCCATCACCAGAGTCTCGTCTAGCGCGCGTCTGTCGAGCCCGCGCCCCCGGGTCGTCTGGATAGCCGACCTCCGTCAGCGTGAGCCCGTGCGCAGGCATGACCTTGAACTCGCTCGTGCGCCGCGCTTCACTCCGGCTGACGAGCAGACGCTCCCCCGCCAGTTTGCCTTCGCCGACCGACACCGCCGCACCGACGAGCGCCCTGACCATGCTGTGGCAGAACGCATCAGCCTGCAACCGTGCCACCAGTACGCCATCGGAGTCGCGCGCCCACGTGAACTCCTGCAATTCCCGGATGGTCGTCGCGCCCTCTCGAGGTCGACAGTATGCCGCCCAGTCGTGCAGGCCGAGCAGTTCGGCGGCCGCCGTGTTCATTGCCTCGAGATTGAGTACGGCCGGGTACCAGACCGTGTGGTGGCGCAGGAGCGGGTTGCGGGTGGCCGCGGCATCCGCGATTCGGTACTCGTAGCGACGCCAGATCGGCGAGAAGCGCGCGTCGAACCCGGGAGGCGCGATGCTGACCCTCGAGACGTAAACGTCACTCTTGAGCCCCGCGATGCCGTTGAGCCGTTTGGCGAGGATGGTTGTCGGGTCGACCGCGCCTTGGCCGTGCGGGGAGCGCAGGTGCTTGAACTGAGCGGGCGTGAGGTCGAGGTGCGCGACCTGGCCGGTCGCGTGCACGCCAGCGTCGGTGCGGCCAGCGACGGTGAGCACTGGCGGCTCACCGTATCGGCGAAAGACGGTCGCAAGAGCTGCCTCGAGTTCACCCTGCACCGTTCGCAAGCCCGGCTGCTTGGCCCACCCGGTGAAGTCCGTGCCGTCGTACGCGATGTTGAGCCGTAGCCGACTACTGTCGGCGCGCTGAGGCTCGGCAATGCGCTGAGGTTCGTCGCGCTGAGGTTCGTCGGTCACGGCTGCTAAGCCTAAACGTTCGGGGTAGACTAATCCCACTTAGTCCACCGGGAGGGTCCGTGAAATCCGTCAATATCCACGACGCGAAGACCCACTTTTCACGCCTCATCGATGAGGTCACGGCGGGTCAATCCGTCGTCATCGCGAAGGCCGGTCGCCCTGTCGCCAAAATCGTGCCGCTGGATGCAGTGCCCGCCGAGCAGAAGAAGCGCACCGGATTCTTGCGCGACATGGAGTTCCCAGACGACTTCGATCGCATGGCAGAAACGGAGATCGCCGCAGCCTTCTCCGGACTCGCATGATCTACTTGCTTGACACCCACCTGCTGCTGTGGCTCAGTATGCGGCCAGAGAAGCTGAGCGATCGGGCGCGTGCGTTGATCGAAGAGCCCGCGGTCGGCCTCATGTTCAGTTCAGCCGCGATCTGGGAGGTCGCGATCAAGTTCGGGTCGGGTCGAACGGACTTCACCGTCGATCCGCGCGTACTTCGTCGCGGACTGCTCGACAACGGCTACGCGGAACTGCCCATTGATGGCGCGCATGGCGCTGCCGTCATTGAACTGCCACCACTCCATGCAGACCCTTTCGATCGCATCCAGGTAGCACAGGCCAGAGTCGAAGGCCTCAATCTGCTCACTTCGGACGAGCGCGTCGCACAGTACGGCTCACCGGTTCAGCTGGTCTGAAGCGCATCAGCCAAACAGCAAGGCACCCCGCAGCGAGCGGGGCCCAGCAAACGTGATCCTGTGCGATATGGCGGCTTCCTTAGAATCCGCGTCGCGGGAAGAAATCTCGTCAACCGCGGGTGCCTCCGCCGAACAGCGCGGGTAGAAACCAGAAGACCCCCGCTCATTGAGCGGGGGTCTTCGACGTGGATCTAGTGGAGCTATTTGGCTTCGTCGGCCGGAGCCTCGTCGGCTGGTGCTTCCGCGGCATCTTCCGCGTCAGCATCCGCAGTCTCATCAGAAACACTCTCTGTCTCGACTGAACCGGTTGACTGGGCGGCCTCTTCTTCGACAGCCTCGACTGCTGCCTCAGTCTCTGGCTCGACGCTTGCCTCATCGGCAACGTTCGCAGCTGGTGCATCCTTGGCCTCGGCGGCGGCGGTCTTCTTCGCCGACTTCGGTTTCGGGTTCACCGGTTCGAGCACGAGCTCGATCTGCACCATCGAAGCGTTGTCGCCCTTGCGGAAGCCGAGTTTGGTGATGCGGGTATAGCCACCCTCGCGGTGCTCGACGAGCGGGGCGATCTCGGTAAACAGCTCGTGCACGACGGCCTTGTCGCCGATGACGGCGAGTACACGCCGACGAGCGTGCAGGTCTCCGCGCTTGGCAAACGTGATGAGACGCTCCGCGACCGGGCGAAGACGCTTGGCCTTGGTCTCGGTCGTCTTGATGCTCTTGTGGGTGAACAGGGCAGCGGCCAGGTTCGCGAGCAGCAGTCGCTCGTGGGCCGGTCCGCCGCCGAGGCGGGGTCCCTTGGTAGGTGTAGGCATTGTTTCAGTTCTCCAGTATCGCTTCGCCGAGCCGCGGGGCTAGGCGTTGGTCTCGTCGTCGTCGTAGCCGCCGTAGAAGTGCGCACCGTCAAACCCGGGAACGCTGTCCTTGAGCGAGAGACCCATCTCGACGAGCTTGTCTCTGACCTCGTCGACCGACTTCTGGCCGAAGTTGCGGATGTTCATGAGCTGCGTCTCGCTCAGCGCGACCAGTTCGCTGACGTTGTTGATGCCCTCGCGCTTGAGGCAGTTGTAGCTGCGAACGCTCAGGTCGAGATCCTCAATCGGCATGCTCAGCTCGCTGGAGAGCACAGCGTCGACCGGCGCTGGGCCGATCTCGATGCCCTCGGCTGCCGTGTTGAGTTCGCGCGCGAGCCCGAACAATTCGGTCAACGTGCGACCGGCGGATGCGACGGCATCGCGCGGCGTAATCGCGGACTTGGTCTCGACATCCACGACTAGGCGGTCGAAGTCGGTGCGCTCACCGGCACGAGTTGCCTCGACACGGTATGTCACCTTGAGCACCGGCGAGTAGATCGAGTCAACCGGGATCTGGCCAGCTTCACTGAACTCGCTGCGGTTCTGCGTCGACGACACGTAGCCGCGGCCGCGCTCAATCGTCAACTCGAGCTCGAACTTGGCCTTGTCGTTGAGCGTCGCAATGACGAGCTCAGGGTTGTGGATCTCGACGCCAGCCGGAGCTGAAATGTCAGCAGCCGTGACCTCGCCGGCACCCTGCTTGCGCAGGTAGGCGGTAATCGGTTCGTCGTGCTCGCTCGAAACAACGAGATTCTTGATGTTGAGGATGACCTCGGTGACGTCTTCCTTGACACCTGGGACGGTGCTGAACTCGTGCAGAACCCCGTCGATGCGGATGCTCGTGACTGCGGCTCCAGGAATTGAAGACAGCAGGGTGCGGCGAAGAGAGTTGCCGAGGGTGTAACCGAAACCTGGTTCGAGCGGCTCGATCACGAACCGCGAGCGGAACTCTGAGATGTTTTCTTCAGCAAGGGTGGGACGCTGTGCGATGAGCACTGGTGATTCCTTTCGGCGAGGTGTCCGCTATATGACACCTAAATGCGACAACTGGCTGGGCTGTCGTTCTGTTGAGTTGTGAGATGACGTGCAACCCACACCCGAGAGCGTGAGCAAGGAGCCGATGGCCGCGCCGGGCGCAAAGCGCCTAACGTGGCCATCGGCCAATAAATCTAGACCCGGCGACGTTTCGGCGGGCGGCATCCGTTGTGCGCCTGCGGAGTGACGTCGTTGATCGAGCCAACCTCAAGGCCAGCGGCCTGGAGTGAGCGAATCGCCGTCTCGCGGCCGGAACCCGGCCCCTTGACGAAGACGTCGACCTTCTTCATACCGTGTTCCTGTGCTTGACGAGCGGCAGACTCTGCAGCCAACTGAGCGGCATACGGAGTCGACTTTCGCGAACCCTTGAAGCCGACCGCACCGGACGACGCCCAGCTGATGACGGCACCAGAGGGATCGGTGATCGAGACGATCGTGTTGTTGAAGGTCGACTTGATGTGGGCTTGGCCCAAGGCGACGTTCTTCTTCTCTTTCTTGCGTGGCTTGCGCGCGGCAGCCTTCGGTGCGGCCATTACTTGCGTCCTGCCTTCTTCTTGCCGGCAACGGTGCGCTTCGGTCCCTTACGGGTGCGCGCGTTGGTCTTGGTGCGCTGGCCGTGTACGGGCAAACCGCGACGGTGGCGAATTCCTTGATAGCTTCCGATCTCAACCTTGCGGCGGATGTCGGCGGCGACTTCACGACGGAGGTCACCTTCCACCTTGAAGTTGACTTCGATGTAGTCACGAAGAGCAATGAGCTGGTCGTCGGTGAGATCCTTGACGCGAATCTCGCCGCTGATTCCGGTGTCGGCGAGGGTTTTAAGAGCCCTCGTGCGGCCAACACCGTAGATGTATGTCAGTGCGACTTCGACGCGCTTATCGCGCGGGATGTCGACGCCTGCTAGACGTGCCATGGTGGCATCTCCTTGTGGAGTCGTGTGGAGGTGATGGACAACAGCGGTGCCAAGGCCTCCAACCCTGGGTGTCCCCCGGCCGTGTTTGCTAGAAACACGGTGCGGGTTCTTACTGTCGTTCTCTGTATTGAGTTAGCGGTGCTGCTGAACTAGCCTTGGCGCTGCTTGTGACGCGGGTTGGACTTGCAAATCACCATGACGTTGCCGTTGCGACGAATCACACGGCACTTTTCACAGATTGGCTTGACGCTGGGGTTGACCTTCATTGTGTTTCCTTGGCTCTCGCTGTCTTCGTACCCGCGGGATGCCGCGAGCCGTTACTTTCCAGCTGAACTCAAGTGCCGTGTGGCACTACTTGTAGCGATAGGTGATGCGGCCACGGGTCAGGTCGTACGGGCTCAACTCGACCACTACGCGGTCCTCAGGAAGGATCCGGATATAGTTCTGTCGCATCTTGCCTGAGATGTGGGCGAGCACTCTGTGTCCGTTGGTCAGCTCAACACGAAACATCGCGTTGGGCAGAGCTTCGACTACTGCGCCTTCGATCTCGATGACACCGTCTTTATTGGCCATAGCCTCTTCGTCGCTAAAATTGAGTTCGCTGGTCTGCGGGGGATCATGGTGAACCCGACCATCGGCGTGTCAATACACGAAGAAGGGCCGCGACACCAAAACTTAAGCTTAGGCCATGATTACGGCGAGCGCCACCACGCGTGCCATGAGATTCGACCTCGAGCGTACTGCTCCGTTCAGGCCGAAGGGGCGCCATCTGCGATGATTCCGCGGTGCACCAGCGCTGTGGTGATCCGCTCGGTCACGGTCGCCACCTCGCCGATTGCGTCGATCTTCACCAGCACGCCGCGGCCATCGTACAGGCCGACGAGCGGTGCCGTCTGCTCGCGATAGACCTCGAGACGGTGGCGAACCACGGCTTCGTCGTCGTCGCTGCGCCCCTGCTCAACGGCGCGCCGACGCAGGCGCTCGACCACGACATCCGGGTCAGCAACAAGCTCGATGACGGCATCGAGGGCGGTGCCGTGGCTGGCGAGAAACTCGTCCAGCTCGCGAACCTGGTCTGCGGTTCGAGGGTAGCCATCGAGGAGGAAGCCGGGTTGCGCGTCATCCGCTTCGAGCCGATCGCGGATAAGTGCATTCGTGAGGGAGTCGGGAACGTTGTCACCGGCATCCATGAACGCCTTAGCTTTGCGACCGAGCGGCGTCTGCTCCTTCACGTTGCTGCGAAAGATGTCACCGGTCGAGATTGCAGGGACCGCAAACACCTCGGCGAGACGAACAGCCTGGGTTCCTTTACCGGCGCCTGGCGGACCGATGAGGAGGAGACGGGTTTGGCCGTGGTCCTCTCGTTGGGTCAACGGAGCAAGCCCTCGTAGTGACGCTGCTGAAGCTGAGAGTCGATCTGCTTGACGGTTTCCAAGCCCACGCCGACGATGATGAGGATACTCGCGCCACCGAATGGGAAGTTCTGGTTCGCCCCAACCGTTGCCAGTGCGATCAGCGGAATGAGCGCAATGAGACCGAGGTAGAGCGAGCCTGGCAGGGTGACACGCGTCAGCACGTAGTCGAGGTACTCGGCTGTCGGGCGACCGGCACGGATGCCCGGGATGAAGCCGCCGTACTTCTTCATGTTGTCTGCCACTTCCTCCGGGTTGAAGGTGATCGCTACGTAGAAGTATGTGAAACCGACGATGAGCAGGAAGTAGACCGCCATGTAGAGCGGGTTATCGCCAGACGTCAGGTTGTTCTGGATCCAAACCACCCACGGCGCCGGGGTGTCACCCGCCAACGGCTGATTGAACTGTGCGATCAGAGCCGGCAAGTAGAGCAGGCTTGACGCGAAAATCACTGGCACGACGCCGGCCATGTTGACCTTGATCGGAATGTAGGTGTTGTTTCCGCCGTAGGTTCTGCGGCCGACCATGCGCTTGGCATACTGCACTGGAATTCGCCGCTGGGATTGCTCGACAAACACCACTGCCGTCATGATCACCAACCCCATTGCCAGAATCACCAGGAACAGCTCGAAGCCCTGCGTCTGCTGGATGCTCCACAGAGCGTTCGGGAACGTTGCAGAAATCGAAACGAAGATCAGCAATGACATGCCGTTGCCGATGCCGCGCTCGGTGATGAGCTCGCCCATCCACATGATGAGCCCGGTGCCGGCCGTCATGGTGATGACCATGAGCAGGATGGCGTACCACGCATCGTTCGTGATGAGTTGGCTGCACTCGGCGACGCCACTGCTGGATGGGAAGAGCGCACCGCTGCGCGCAACCGTGATGAGGGTCGTCGACTGGAGCACGGCAAGGGCGATGGTGAGGTAGCGCGTGTATTGCGTGAGCTTGGCTTGACCAGCCTGGCCCTCTTTGTGCAGGGTCTCGAAATGCGGAATGACCACGCGGAGCAACTGAGTGATGATCGAGGCCGTGATGTACGGCATGATCCCGAGAGCGAAGACCGAGAGCTGAAGGAGCGCACCACCGCTGAAGAGATTGACGAGGTCGTAGAGGCCGGATGTTCCGGCGTTGCTCGCAAGACAGATCTGCACATTGCCGAAGTCGACGAACGGCGCCGGAATGAAGGAGCCGAGACGGAACAGGGCGATTATCCCGAGGGTGAAGCCGATCTTCCTGCGAAGGTCGGGCGTGCGAAAGATTCGCGCGACAGCTCTGAACACAGTTCCTCCGATATCGATTGGCTGCGGCGGGGTGGAGCCTCGTGTGAAGCCCCACCCCAATCACGTAGTCCGAGTCGCACGCGTGCGCCTGGGTTGCTATTTGATGGAACCGCCTGCGGCAACAATCTTCTGCTCGGCAGAGCTCGAGACCTTATCGACCGCAACAGTTAGCTTAACCGCAATGTCACCAGACCCAAGAATCTTGACCTTCTCGTTCTTGCGAACCGCACCCTTTGACACGAGATCACCGATCGTGACCTCTCCTCCCTTGGGGTACAGCTCTGCGAGCTTCTCGAGATTGACGACCTGATACTCAACCCGGAATGGATTCTTGAAGCCGCGCAACTTGGGCGCACGCATCACGAAGTTGATGTTGCCACCTTCGAAACCGGGGCGCACCTGATAGCGAGCCTTGGTTCCCTTGGTGCCGCGACCGGCAGTCTTACCCTTCGATCCTTCACCGCGACCGACGCGAGTCTTGTCTTTCTTCGCACCGGGAGCCGGACGGAGGTGGTGCATCTTGAGCACTTGTGCCCGGGGTGCAACATCGGCCGACTTGGCCTTTGGCGCACTCTTGGCAGGAGCCTTGGCAACCGGAGCCTTCTCGGCAGCAGCTTTGGCGGGCACCTTGGCGGGCGCCTTGGCAGCAGGCGCCTTGGCGGCTGGCGCCTTGGCAGCAGGAGCCTTCGCAGCAGGAGCCTTCGCGGCTGTAGCTTTGGCTGGAGCCTTGGCTGCGGCTGGCTTCTTGGGCGTTGTTTCTTCAGCCATTAGTCAATCTCCTCGACCTTGACAAGGTGAGCAACCGTGCGGACGTAACCGCGGTTCTGCGAGTTGTCCTCGCGAACGACGACATCCCCGATCCGGCGCAGACCCAGGCTGCGAAGCGTGTCGCGCTGGTTCTGCTTCTCACTGATTTTGGACTTAATCTGGGTTACCTTCAGGCGGGCAGCCATCAGACACCTGCTTTCGCGCTCGCCGCGGCGTTGGCCTCGGCCTCGGCACGCAGCAAGCGTGCCGGAATGACGTGTTCGACGTCGAGCCCACGACGTGCGGCAACCGCCCGCGGCTCTTCGAGCTGCTTGAGCGCTGCAACCGTCGCGTGCACGATGTTGATGGTGTTCGACGAACCGAGCGACTTGCTCAGTACGTCGTGGATGCCTGCACACTCGAGCACAGCACGCACCGGGCCTCCGGCGATAACGCCGGTTCCAGCGGATGCCGGACGCAAGAGCACGACGCCAGCTGCCGCCTCGCCCTGCACCGGATGCGGGATGGTCTGGGCCACGCGGGGAACGCGGAAGAAGTTCTTCTTGGCTTCTTCGACGCCCTTAGAGATCGCGGTCGGTACTTCGCGGGCCTTGCCATAACCAACGCCAACCATTCCGTTGCCATCACCAACGACGACGAGGGCGGTGAAGCTAAAACGCCGACCACCCTTGACGACTTTGGATACGCGGTTAATGGTGACGACCCGCTCCAGGAACTGGCTCTTCTCGGCGTCACGGCTGGAGCCGCGGTCGCGGTTGGGGTTGCGCTCGCGACCACCGCGGCGTGCTTCGCGAGGTTCGCCAGCGACATCCGTTGCCGGGGCGTCGACGACGACCTCTGGGACGACGATCGCGTTATCGTCAACGCTGGCGGCTGGGCTGGTTTCGGCGGACACGTCCTGCTCCTTGTTTGTGTTTGCGTCGCTCATAGGTTCAATCCGCCCTCTCGAGCTCCGTCTGCGATGGCTGCGACGCGACCCGCGTAACGACTACCACCCCGGTCGAAGACGACAGCGTCGACTCCGGCCTTCTTGGCACGCTCTGCGACGAGCTCGCCGACCTTTCGCGCCTTGGCGGTTTTGTCACCGTCGAAGGCGCGCAAATCAGCCTCGAGAGTCGATGCCGACGCGAGGGTGTGACCCTTTGAATCGTCAACAACCTGCACGAAGACGTGGCGGGCCGACCGAGTGACGACAAGACGCGGGCGCGCCTCGGTGCCAACGACCTTCTTGCGAAGACGTGCATGTCTGCGCCCCTTGGCGGCCGATTTGCTCTTTCCCCTGGTTCCGATACCCATGATCACTTACCACTCTTTCCGGCCTTGCGGCGAACAACCTCGCCCGCGTATCGCACGCCCTTGCCCTTGTATGGCTCTGGCTTGCGTAGCTTGCGAATGTTGGCCGCGACCTCGCCGACGGCTTGCTTGTCAATGCCGCTGACGGTCAACTTGTTGTTTCCCTCGACGGTGAAGCTGATGCCCGCTGGCGGGTCAACCGTGATGGAGTGCGAGTAGCCGAGCGCGAACTCGATCGAGTTGCCCTTGGCTGCGACTCGGTAGCCAGTTCCAACGACCTCAAGGCCCTTGGTGTAGCCATCGGTCACGCCGATGATCTGGTTCGCGATGAGTGTGCGGGTCAGGCCGTGGAGCGAACGCGACTCGCGCTCGTCGTCTGGTCGTGTAACGAGCACTTGGCCATCTTCGAGAGCGACCTCAATGGGGCTCTTGACGGTGAGCGCGAGCTCACCCTTCGGTCCCTTCACTGCGACGGCTTGGCCGTCGATCTTCACTTCCACCCCAGCAGGGATGTCAATGGGAAGTCTTCCAATACGCGACATGAGTGGCTACCACACGTAGGCGAGGACTTCCCCACCCACGCCCTTCTTGGTTGCCTCTCTATCGGTCAGAAGACCGGAGGAAGTGGACAGGATGGCGACACCGAGGCCACCGAGAACCTTGGGGATCTCGGTTGACTTTGCGTATACGCGAAGGCCGGGCTTTGAGACGCGCTTGATGCCAACGATGGAGCGTTCGCGGTTCGGCCCGTACTTGAGGTCGATGGTGAGCGTCTGGCCGACGCGCGCGTCGTCGATCTTCCAGGCCGAGATGTACCCCTCGTTCTTGAGGATCTCCGCGAGGTGCGACTTCAGCTTGCTGCTCGGCAACGACACCGAATCGTGGTGCGCGGAGTTGGCGTTGCGCAGTCTGGTCAGCAGGTCTGCGACCGGATCTGTCATTGTCATTAGTTCTGTTCCTGTCTCGTCCGGTTTCGGCATCCGTTACGCGGATGCCGACCTAGCCGAATCGGTGGTGCTGTTTGGTTGAAGGGGCGCTGGGGTTTAGGAGGCGTTCTCGGCGGATCTAAAGGGAAAACCGAGCGCCTTGAGGAGGGCGCGGCCCTCTTCATTGGTCCTAGCGGTCGTGACGATCGTGATGTCGAATCCACGAACGCGGTCGATTTTGTCTTGGTCGATCTCGTGGAACATCGACTGCTCGGTGAGTCCGAAGGTGTAGTTTCCGCGACCGTCGAACTGCTTATCGCTCAAACCACGGAAGTCGCGGATGCGCGGGAGTGCGAGGGAAACGAGACGGTCGAGGAACTCCCAAGCGCGGTCACCACGGAGGGTGACGTGTGCGCCAATTGGCTGACCTTCACGAAGCTTGAACTGTGCAATCGACTTGCGTGCGTTCGTCACCTGCGGCTTCTGACCGGTGATGGCAGTGAGGTCCTTGATGGCACCATCAATGATCTTTCCATCGCGTGCGGCCTCACCGACACCGGTATTCACGACGATCTTGACGAGTCCTGGCACTTGGTGGACGTTGGTGAATCCAAAGTCCTTCTTGAGCTGCGGCGAGATTACGTCGCGGTACTTCTGCTTGAGGCGCGGCTGGGTGGTGCTCTTCTGAACGCCAGCCTTCGCGGCAGTAGCTGTGTCGGTCATTACTTGGATTCCTCTACAGTCGCCGCTTCGCTGTCTTCAGCTTGGGCGGCCTTCTTGGTCGATGCCTTTGCGGTCTTCTTGCTTTCGGCGCGGCGCGACTTCTTGAAGAAGCGCACGCGCGTGGTCTTTCCGCGAGCGTCGGTGTCGATGGTGAAACCAACGCGTGCCGGCTGTTTGGTGTCTGGGTCGACGAGGGCAACGTTCGAGATGTGAATCGGCGCCTCCATCGTTTCGATGCCGCCAGTCTTGGTTCCACGCTGGGTCTGGCCGACGCGAACGTGCTTGGTGATGAAGTTGACGCCCTCAACGATGACGCGATCCTTCGATGCATCGATGCCGATCACGCGGCCTTGCTTGCCGCGATCTCCACCGCGCTTCTGGGTTGGGCCACTGATTACTTGCACCAGATCGCCTTTGCGAATCTTTGCCATGACTACAGCACCTCCGGTGCGAGCGAGATGATCTTCATGAACTTCTTGTCGCGAAGTTCCCGCCCGACCGGGCCGAAGATGCGGGTACCACGAGGATCGCCGTCAGCCTTCAGGATGACCGCGGCATTCTCGTCGAACTTGATGTACGAGCCGTCTGCTCGACGGGTCTGCTTGATAACGCGAACAATGACCGCTTTGACGACATCGCCCTTCTTGACGTTTCCGCCGGGAATAGCGTCCTTGACGGTGGCGACGATGACGTCGCCGAGACCCGCATACCGGCGGCCTGAACCGCCCAGAACGCGAATCGTGAGGAGTTCCTTGGCGCCGGTGTTATCGGCGACCTTGACCCGGGATTCTTGCTGCAGCATGACTTACTTCGCCTTCTCGAGGACCTCGACCAGACGCCAGCGCTTCGTAGCGCTGAGCGGGCGGGTCTCGCTGATCAAAACCAGGTCGCCGACGCCGGCCACGTTGGCCTCGTCGTGCGCCTTGACCTTTGAGGTACGGCGGATGACCTTGCCGTAGAGAGGGTGCTTGACGCGGTCCTCGACCTCGACGACGATGGTTTTCTCCATCTTGTCGCTCGTCACATAGCCACGCCTGGACTTGCGGTAGCCGCGAGCAAGGTCGGCCGATTCCACAGTCGTCGCTGCACCGGACTCTTTGGTGTCAACCTTGGCCATGATTACGCCTCCTTCGTTGTCGTCGCGGCGTCACTCGCGGGCTCAGCCGCGGCATCCGCCTTCTTGGCAGTCGTCTTTTTGCTTGCCTTCGCTGGCACCACGAGCGGTGCGGGCGTCGCGCGGATGCCCAGCTCGCGTTCACGGATCACCGTGTAGAGGCGAGCGATGTCGCGCTTGACTGCGCGAATGCGTCCGTGGCTATCAAGCTGACCGGTCGCTGACTGGAATCGAAGGTTGAACAACTCTTCCTTCGCCTTCTTCAGTTCATCGAGAAGCCGATCGTCCTCATATGTGTCGAGCTCAGTGGGGCTCAGTTCCTTAGATCCGATCGCCATTATGCGTCGCCCTCCTCGCGCTTGATGATGCGTGCCTTGAGCGGCAGCTTGTGAATCGCTCGCGTCAGCGCTTCGCGGGCCAACTTCTCGTCAACACCGGCGACCTCGAACAGCACACGACCGGGCTTGACGTTGGCAACCCACCACTCCGGCGAACCCTTTCCCGAACCCATGCGAGTTTCCGCTGGCTTCTTGGTGAGTGGACGGTCGGGGTAGATGTTGATCCAGACCTTGCCGCCACGCTTGATGTGACGGGTCATGGCGATTCGCGCGGCCTCGATCTGGCGGTTCGTGACATACGCAGGCGTAAGTGCCTGAATGCCGTACTCGCCGAACGAGACAACAGTGCCACCGGTCGCATGGCCGCTACGACCCGGGTGGTGCTGCTTGCGGTGCTTGACCTTGCGGGGAATCAACATGGTTACGCCTCAACTCCTGTTGCGACCGGTGCATCGGCCTTTGGTGCCGTGGTGCGTGGCGCACGGCTATCACGACGGTCGGCTCCTCGATCGTCACGACGGTCGGCTCCTCGGTCGTCACGACGTTCCGGCCGCGTCGACTTCTGGGTTGCCTGCTCGCGGGCGAGCTCCTTGTTGGTGATGTCGCCCTTGTAGATCCAGACCTTCACGCCAATGCGACCGAACGTCGTCTTGGCCTCGTAAAAGCCGTAGTCGATGTTGGCGCGCAGCGTGTGCAGCGGAACGCGACCCTCGCGGTAGAACTCGGAGCGGCTCATTTCTGCACCGCCGAGTCGACCGGAGACCTGGATGCGAACACCCTTGGCTCCAGCGCGCTGGGCACCCTGCAGTCCCTTGCGCATCGCGCGGCGGAATGCCACACGAGCGGAAAGCTGCTCGGCGATACCCTGAGCAACGAGCTGCGCTTCGGCCTCTGGGTTCTTGACCTCGAGGATGTTGAGCTGGATCTGCTTGCCAGAGAGCTTCTCGAGGTCGGAACGGATGCGTTCTGCCTCGGCGCCGCGGCGGCCAATGACGATACCTGGGCGAGCCGTGTGGATGTCCACGCGAACGCGGTCACGGGTGCGCTCGATCTCGATGCGCGCCACTCCGGCGCGGTCGAGACTCGTCTTGAGCAGGTTGCGAATCTTGATGTCCTCAGCCACGTAGTCGGCGTAACGCTGACCGACCTTGGTGCTGTCAGAGAACCATCGCGACACGTGGTCGGTCGTGATTCCGAGACGGAACCCGTAGGGGTTTACTTTCTGTCCCATTACTTCTTCCCTGCCTTCTCGGCGACCGGCTTCTCGGCGACCGGCTTCTCGGCGACCGGCTTCTCGGCCTTCGGCTTCGCGGTCTTTGTGGCCACGTCGGCGATCTGGTCTGGTGTTGCAAGCACGATCGTGATGTGGCTGGTGCGCTTGAGAATCTGGAACGCACGCCCCTGAGCGCGTGGTTGGAACCGCTTCAAGGTGGTGCCCTCGTCGACGAAGGCGCTGGAGATGAACAAATCTTGCTCGTCGAGGTACGTGTTCGAGGCATCCGCCTTGACACGCGCATTTGCCATCGCGGATGCGACGAGCTTGTAGACAGGCTCGCTCGCGCTCTGCGGTGCGAACTTCAGGATTGCGAGGGCCTCGACGGCCTGCTTGCCACGAATCAGGTTGACGACGCGACGTGCTTTGGTTGGCGTGACGCGAATGTGCTTCACGCGGGCGATTGACTCGACCATTAGCGACGACGACCCTTCTTGTCATCCTTCTCGTGGCCACGGAAAGTGCGCGTCGGCGAGAACTCGCCGAGCTTGTGGCCAACCATGGTTTCGGTGATGAACACCGGAATGTGCTTGCGACCGTCGTGCACCGCGATGGTGTGGCCCAGCATGGCTGGGATGATCATCGAACGCCGCGACCAGGTCTTGATCACGTTCTTGCTGCTGGCTTCATTCGCCTTCACGACCTTCTGCAACAGGTGGTCGTCGACGAAGGGGCCCTTCTTCAGACTGCGTGGCATCTTCTACTCAATTCCCTTTAACAAAACTGGCCTACTTGCGCTTCTTGCCGACGTTGCGGCGGCGAACGATGAGCTGGTCACTTGGCAGGTTGCGCTTACGAGTGCGACCTTCCTTCTGGCCCCATGGCGTCACTGGGTGACGTCCACCGGAGGTCTTGCCCTCACCACCACCGTGGGGGTGGTCGACGGGGTTCATGGCAACACCACGCACGGTTGGGCGAACGCCCTTCCACCGCATGCGGCCAGCCTTGCCCCAGTTGATGTTCGACTGTTCGGCATTGCCCACCTCGCCGATCGTGGCGCGGCAGCGAACATCCACATTGCGGATCTCTCCGGATGGCAGTCGAAGCTGCGCATATGGGCCATCCTTGGCGACCAGTCGAACCGAAGAGCCGGCTGAGCGAGCCATCTTGGCTCCGCCACCAGGACGCAGTTCGATCGCGTGGATGACCGTACCGACCGGGATGTTCTTGAGCGGCAGGTTGTTGCCCGGCTTGATGTCAGCAGAAGCGCCCGATTCGATGATGTCGCCCTGTGCCAGCTTGTTCGGAGCGATGATGTATCGCTTCGTGCCGTCAACGAAGTGCAAAAGCGCAATGCGCGCCGTGCGGTTGGGGTCGTACTCGATCTCGGCGACACGAGCGTTGACGCCGTCCTTATCGTTGCGCTTGAAGTCAATGACGCGGTACTGGCGCTTGTGGCCACCTCCGACGTGACGGCTCGTGATGCGACCGGCGTTGTTACGGCCACCGGTCTTCGGCAGCGGGCGCAGCAGGGACTTCTCCGGGGTCGAGCGGGTGATCTCAGCAAAGTCTGCAACCGAGGAACCGCGACGACCTGGAGTCGTGGGCTTGTACTTACGAATAGCCATGAGTGTCTCTCCTTGAGTCCCTAGCCGACAGCCGTGAAGATGTCGATGGAACCGGACTTGAGCGTGACGATCGCCCGCTTGGTGTCTTTGCGCTTGCCGATACCGAACTTGGTGCGACGGGTCTTGCCCGTGCGGTTGAGGGTGTTGACGGAACCGACCTTGACGCCGAAGATCTTCTCGACCGCGAGCTTGATCTCGGTCTTGTTGGCGCGTGGGTCGACCTCGAACGTGTATTTGCCGTCATCGATCAAGCTGTAGCTCTTCTCAGAGACGACCGGAGCGAGGATGATGTCGCGTGGGTCTTTGTAGGTGACGGCGCTCATGCGCTGACCTCCTTATTGATCGATGCAGCCGTGGTCTTGCCAGCCTTGGAGTCAACGAACGAATCGAACGCGGCCTTCGTGAAGACGATGTCGTCGCTGTTGACGACGTCATAGGCGTTGAGCTGATCGGCAAACAGCACGTGCACCGACTTGAGGTTGCGCACGCTCTTGAAGCTGACCTCGTCGCCACGCTCAAGAACAACGAGCACGTTCTTGCCGGTGATCGACCCGAGCACGGATGCCGCGGCCTTTGTCGATGGAATGTCGCCCTTGCCCAGCGAGTCGACGACCGTCAGACGGTCACCGCGAGCGCGGTCGGAGATCGCGCCAAGCAGTGCGGCAGCAATCATCTTCTTGGGAGTGCGCTGCGAGTAGTCGCGCGGCTGTGGGCCGTGAACGATGCCACCACCGCGGTGCTGCGGCATGCGAACAGAACCCTGGCGAGCACGACCGGTGCCCTTCTGCTTGAACGGCTTGATCCCGGACCCCGAGACCTCGCCGCGACCCTTGACCTTGTGCGTACCCTGGCGAGCCGCAGCGCGCTGCGCGACGACCACCTGATGGATGAGCGGGACGTTGGTCTGAACGTCGAAGATCGCAGCGGGCAGTTCGACGGTACCGGTCTTCTTTCCCGAGGTGTCGACGACGTCGAGCGATGCGGCTGTGGTGTTGGCGTTCGTGGCCATGGCCTTACGCTCCCTTCACTGCTGTGCGGACGAAAACGATGCGACCGCGAGCGCCGGGAACCGCGCCCTTGACGAGCAGCAGCCCCTTCTCAAGATCGACCGAGTGGACGGTGAGGTTCAGCACGGTGACGCGATCGCCACCCATTCGACCGGCCATGCGCATGCCCTTGAAGACACGGCTGGGGGTCGAGGATGCGCCGATGGAGCCGGGCTTGCGGTGGTTGCGGTGCGAACCGTGGCTGGAGGAGACGCCCTTGAAGTTGTGGCGCTTCATCACGCCCGCAAAGCCTTTGCCCTTACTGGTGCCCATGACATCAACCTTTTTGCCCGCTTCGAACATGTCGACTGTGAGCTCCTGGCCGAGGCTGTACCCGCTGGTGTCATCCGTGCGCAGCTCGGTGAGGTGACGGCGCGGCGTGACGCCAGCCTTGTCGAAGTGGCCGCTGAGCGGCTTGGTGACCTTGCGCGGGTCGATCTGGCCGTAGGCGATCTGCACGGCGGTGTAGCCGTCGACCTCTGGGGTGCGCAGCTGGGTCACGACGTTCGGGGTGATCTCGACGACAGTGACGGGAACGAGCTTGTTGTTCTCGTCCCAGACCTGCGTCATGCCGAGCTTCTTGCCCAACAAGCCCTTGGTGGTCTTCGTGGTTGACATTGTCATGGGTCCTAGAGCTTGATCTCGATGTTGACGTCTGCCGGCAGGTCGAGTCGCATAAGCGAGTCAACGGCCTTCGGGGTCGGGTCGATGATGTCGATGAGTCGTTTGTGGGTGCGCTTCTCGAAGTGCTCGCGGCTGTCCTTGTACTTGTGCGGGGAGCGGATCACAGCGATGATATTTTTCTCGGTGGGCAGTGGCACCGGGCCGACAACGGTCGCGCCAGCGCGGGTCACGGTGTCGACGATCTTGCGCGCCGAGGCATCCAGGCCAGCGTGGTCGTATGACTTCAGCCGAATACGGATCTTTTGTCCCGCCATGACGGACTCTCTCTCTTCTAGGACTGCCGAACCGGAGCCCGCGCCTACCTCAGCGCGAGTTCCGCATGCTCAGCACTTCTGCTTTCGCACCACTGTTTATCTGTCAATGTTCAATTCCGCACGCACTGCACAGCACGCGCTACAGCGAGCGCACACCGCAAGAGCAGTGGGAATCAATTGAGCTTGTGAGTTCTTCCCCCTGCGGCCTAGCCTGGCAAACTCTTGGAGTTCGGACTATGCACTGCCTGGGAGTGATTCGCACACGCGAAGCGGCGAAGTGTTGAACTAGAAGAGTTTGCCATACAGTTGCGATTGCTGCAACCCGGGCGTGTCGCGCCCCGGCGTGTCGCGGGGACGGTGCGGGGACACCCCGAATTCAGTCACCCAGCAACTCACGCAGGCGTGATTCCGGGGAGCGGTCCGCCGACCGGACTACCGTCTGACCGCGGTCGAACTTATCCACGACGCGAGGATCGACATAGCTGGACCTCGCCACCGACGCGGTATTGCCCAGAACCTCGGCGACATCCTTCATCACCTGCGTCACCGCCCGCTTGCGTGCAGTCGCGGTCTTCTGTGGGCCTGCTGCGGCGAGGCCGACCGCCGCAGTCACTGTGCCATGAAGCGTGCGGAAGTCCTTGGCGGTGAACTCCCGACCCGTGCGCTCTGCCACGTACGCATTGATGCCCTCTGCCGTGAGTGGATGCCACGACCGACCGTCCTTCCAGGCGAGCAGTCGCGCGTCGGCGCCCCGGTGCTTGAGGCCTCTCAGCGCCGCTGCTAACTCGGCATCGACGAGCACAGACTCCCAGCCCTGCCCGCTCTTGCCGGGGAACGCCAGTGAAACAGTGTCGCCCGAGATGCTGGCGTGGGAGCAGAGCAGCGTGGACAACCCGTGGCTCCCGTGCTGTTCCGCATACCGCTCCGAACCCACGCGGAGCGAGCCGGTGTCGAGCAGACGAAACGCGGCGGCCAGCGCGCGTGCCTTCGATGGCTGGGTGTCGCGCAGGTCCACCGTCACCGCACGGCGGGCAGCGGGCAGCGATGCTGCGAGCTCGAGCGCCCTGTCGAACTTGAGGCGGTCTTTCTGCTGCCGCCAGAACGGATGGTAGATGTATTGCGTGCGGCCGACAGCATCCACTCCCGTCGCAAGGATGTGCCCGTTCTCGTACGGCGAGATCCAGACATCGACCCAAGCTGGAGGGATGGCCACGAGTTTGATTCGCCGACGAACCTCGGCCGTCACGACCCTGCCACTGTCGTCTCGGTAGGAGAAGCCCGAGCCGGCACGCACGCGGCGCACGCCCTTGCCACTCGAGTCACTGCGGCGGAGCCTGGGCACTCGGCCAGACTATGTCGCGCCCGCGACCCTTGGGGAGGGCTTGAGAATGAGCCTGTGGACGAGTATGACAACGATGGATGCCGCTATCAGGGCGGCGATGCCGGCCTCCGCCGCGAAGAGGACCGGCAGCCATGCATCCATGACCAGGAACAGGCGCTGGAACGCCTAGCCGACGCCGAACGAACCACTGACACGGCCCCGCCATAGCGTGAGGAACACGAATGAACGCGCGACCGCGACTGGCGCCTCGAGGACGATCCTGCCCACCGTGCGGCGTTATGCCCACAGGATGGCGCGTGGTGCCACACCGGGGCCCGCACGGGGTGAGGGCCCAGTTTGGGCTGCTGGGTGATTTTCGGACAGCGGATTGATGGGTTTCTTACGCTGTCAGGGCTGGCTGTTGGTAACTGCGGTTGACCTCGTCGGGTCGGCGGTAGCCGAGCGCTAAATGCCGTCGCCGCCCAGTCATCGCAAACGTGCTGGGACTCCGCGCCGCGATCTCGAACCGCGGCCGGAAGCTCGGCACCGTGGCGGTACTTCTGGCCGGGGCAGCACCCTTCGCGACCATGATCCTGTGGGCGATCGTCACGACCGTGGCGCCGCCGGGCTCGTAGCGGAAGACCCTGCCGTGATCGCCCCTGCCTATGGTGTTGTCCGTCGCGCCGACCAACTGCCGACGTCATTGCCGCAGACATCGCCGTCCGTGTAGGTGCCCTGCATACTGGTGGCATCGGCCGAAATCGTGCCCTGGTATTGGACCTCGTTTCCGGCCTCGACGCTTCCGAAGGACACTAAGGAGGCATCCACCACGCCCGCGACGCCTCCGGATGACACGCACGGGGAGTTTGCGATGTCGATCGTGCCATTCAGCTTTCCATCGGCGATCACGATCAGCATCGTGAACGTACCCGATTCCGGGTACTTGGTACTCTGCCACTGCCCCTGCCACGACTGAGCCGCAGAAGTCGATTCCACCGGAGTGGGCTCAGTGGGCTTCTCGCCGTGAAATGTAATCGCTACGTACCCGGTCGATCGTACGTCGGTGATGGAGGTGAGGTGGTTGGTCGCCGCGTCGAGGATCGGGCCGACGATGCTCCGCACGACGCCCCGGATGCTGGAGGGGATTTGATCGAAGACGAGCGCCGTGAAGAGCTTGCGCACTTTCTCGATGTCGTTGCGATGCACGGAAGACACCAGCTTGAGCAGACCGGCGTGCTCTTCGCCCTTCGCTGTCTTCGCGCTCTCCTGCCCGGTCAGGTAGTCGTACTGGGCGATCTGATTGCGATCCAGCACCTCTTCGGCTGAATCAATCCTCGACAGATCGGGCCGGCCCATGTTGGTGGCCGTCCACGACACCTTGGAGCCGGCAGCGGATCCCGCATCGCGAAGGTTCACGTCGAACAGCTCTGCACATTCCAGGATGGGCTCGGGAATCGGTATCCGGTTGTCGAGCACAGTAAGAGTCACCCGGCCGTGCACTTTCGCATCGTCGATGCCGAACTTGTTCGTCTCGGGTTTCGGCTCCAGTGTCGACCGCCACGCCACCAGGAACGTGGAAAGCTGCCGGATGGTCTCGATTGCGCCGAAGATCGTGACCATGATCTGAACGATCGGCCGGGTCACGGCCTGGATCAGCCCGATCACGAATCCTGTCGCGAGATCGACCGCTTTGTTCCAGATCCTGCCGAGGAATCCGAAGAACCCGCCGCCCGAAGTGTCCACCTTGAGGGCGTTGACGACCGTGGCGATGGCGCGCTGGATGAACGTGCCGACCGCGCTGCATACCCCAGCCGCGCGCGCCTCAGGCACGGCGAGCGACATGACGGTGACTACGCCCAAGGCGGCACTGGCCTGATATTCCGCGGCGTCATAGTCGGCCGTCGCATCAGCGAGGAACAGTGTCATCACGAGGCTCGGAAACAGGATGGCTTCGGGATGATGGAAGTCCTGCTCTCCGAGCAGCGCGTGAGCGAATCGTGCACCATCGCTGTCGTAGTCGAGCGCCCACGCCGAGATGAGGTACCCGATGGGTGGCGCGCCCTCTGGCGCCGGAGAGATGGCCGCCAATTCGGCACCGCTGACGCCGCCCTCGTTCGCCGCCTCCGCGGCCATGTTCTGTGCCTGCCACGGGGTGACCCGCACGACCTCATGGGCGCTCTCGTCCCACTCTTCGGCGATGGCGATCCCCGCGGACTCGAGTTCGTCCGTCACGATGGCGACGTTCTTCTCGTCGAACGGCAGGCTCCGAAGTTGTTCGACGAGCGTCCGTGCATCGGCATCGATCGCCGGGAATTCCGATTCGGCTGAGTCCGTAGGAACGCATCCCGTGATGAGGAGTAGTGGACCGAGTGCGAAGGCAAGCAGTCGGAGAATGCTCAAACGGCGCATTTGCGCCTCCTCGAATGATCGAATGATCGCATGCTACACGCGACGGTCACGCCGCGCTGAGTGATGTAATTCCTCGTCACCGTGCAGGTGAGTGTTTCTGTTTATGCCGCAGTGAGTTCTGGGATGTGAATCACCCCCGTCAGCGTGCCCGCGTTGGCGTCGGTGAGAGCGACGTTGAAGGCCTCCAGTTGGCGCATGGAGCCTTCGGAGAGGTAGCGGCGTAGAGGCCCCTCCCACTCGTCGTGTTGCTCGACGAGGACGGCGCCGGCGAGGCGGAATTCTTCAAATCAAGTGAGACAGTGCGTGTTTGGACGGTTTTGGTCGTTTCGATTGTGGCTGTTTCCTCCTTGGTGGGTTCGTCGATCCAGGCTTCGTGTCGGATCTGGGGCGGCCGTGGGGGCTGCTTGAACCGTTCCGGGTGTTCGCGGTAGACCCGGTTCAGGCTTTGCGCTCGGGCGTCATCGATGCCCTGATAGGTACCGAAGTGCACTGACGCGGGTGTGCCAGCCGATCCCGGAGTGATGGTGAACGTGGTTGTACTCGGTGAAGAACTCGTCGCAGAAAGCCTTCGCCTCGGCCAGGGAATCAAAGTGGTGCGAGAAATCGGGAACGTACTTCAACGTCTTGATCCGCGCCTCGCCGTAGGGGCTATCGTTCGAGACGTGGGCCGGGAGTGCGAGCGGGTGGTGCCCAGATCGACGGATCCTGATATACCGGCGTGTTGATCACGGTCAGCACGTTCGCTCGTTCCGTACTCAACGCCGCGGTGGTTTAGCTCGCTCTGACTGCGGGACCGGGTCAGTCTTGAGCATCGGCGGGTTCAGCCTCCGGTAGTGGGTGGCCCGCGATCTTCCGGTCAGAGCGCACGCGGTTGCCGCCGTGACCGCCAGGGCGATCAGGCTGGTGAACGCGTCCGCCATGATCATGTCCGCGGCCGTGCTTGCGGTCCTCATTTGCGCCCCGCCGCCGGCTGGCTCAAGTCGCTGCTGTCCGAGAGCAGCTCCAAGAGCCTGAGCGCTTTTGACATCACGTCCAACGCAGCCTGCATCTGGATCAGGTGGCGGGTCAACCGGGCGTTCTCGGTCTCCAACTTCACCGCCCGGGATGCCTCGTGCGATTGCGTCGACCGGGGTTTACGGTCTCGCCGATACGTGCGCCCGGCCCGTTGCGCGCCCCGAGCTTTTGCCCATTCCGCAACTAGGGTCTGATAAATCCCCTCACGGCGCAACAGTGCGCCCAATTCCCCGTGCGCGCAGGCATCAGCAGCGCGCACGATACGTAACTTTTCAGCGGCGCTAAACTGCCGCCGACCTTGCGTGCGCGGAGCTTTGATTTCGATGGTTTTCGGTGCTACGTTTGATGCATCTGGCGGGTTGTCCCGCAACGGCTTTGGCATGATGATTTCCTAAAAACCGCCCTAAAATGAGTGTTAACTCGGAGTGGATTGTATTGCAGGGGATATTGGCACAGAGGGCTCGTCCGGTGGTTCGGTGAAGGGAGGGAGTGGAAGGTCGGCCTGTTCGTCACGGTCGTCGTGCTCGCCCTGGGCAGTGCCTTCGCGCTCTACCGCTGATCAGTCCCGTCAGGCTTTGTGGCGATCTCGGCGAGCAGACGCTCGACCCAGGGGATGACGGTTCTGGGCGCCTCCCGCACCCGCCGCGCCGCTTCGGGCCATCGGTGGCACTGCAGCAGGACGTACAAACGCAGTAGAGATTCATAGTTGCCTCGCAATGCTGACCGATGGCGTGTGCCAGGGTTTCCAGCTTGAGTAGGACAGGAACCCGCGCCCCGCGCCACCCAAGTTTCCGGTTTCTCCGCCGAGCCTGTTGTGTGGACTCCGCCGCCCGGTCAACCGTATCCTTGCGGCAAGCGGTGGAATCCGCACAGTGCAGCGTGTGCGGGTTCCACCCTACTCGAGAAACCGCCTTGCGCGGGTTGTCCGCGACTGTCCGCTCTCGACCGGTCCGCTCTCGTCCCAGCCCTGCTGGTGCTGGGAATTCCAAGGAGATCTCGCGCAGGCCTCAGTCCAGACTGCCATCAAGAACGAAGCCTGTCTCTTATACACATCTCCGAGCCCACGAGACTAAGGCGAATCTCGTATGCCGTCTTCTGCTTGAAA
>ENA-ORBV01003994-ORBV01003994.1-microbial-mat-metagenome-genome-assembly--contig:-NODE-3994-length-28882-cov-31.139351_pt1 | contig 28882 bp, 21 predicted proteins | sample MGYA00237777_ERZ505514 | MGnify/ENA primary metagenome ERZ505514 (study PRJEB26160, sample SAMN06269048) | microbial mat metagenome | isolation source: Oligotrophic lake microbial mat | place...
TGATACGGCGACCACCGAGATCTACACCTCTCTATTCGTCGGCAGCGTCAGATGTGTATAAGAGACAGGTTCATCGATGCGTTGCAGAAACAGCACGCGCGCCAAGTGGGCTTCCTTCCGCGGGCGGCGCTGGAGGGGAAGATTCGGCTGGGGCAAATGCTGATTGCGGAGGCCGTTGTTGGTTGTCAGTTGTCCGTTGTTAGTGGGGAGGCAAATCACCGGACCCTCGATCCGCAACCAACAACTAACAACCCGCAAATAACAACTACGCCCATCGGCTACCTCATCGCGGCCGACCGGTACTTTAAACGGGACGAGGTTGGGTATATCACGCAGATCAACGTGCTGCCGGAGTACCGCCGATCGCTTGTGGCGGCGCAGTTGTTGTCGGCGCAGTTTGAGCGGAGCGCCTACGGGTGCAAGTTGTATTCGTGCTGGTGCGCGCAGGATTTGGCGGCCAACCACTTCTGGGAGGCGATGGGGTTTACCGCGATCGCGTTTCGCACCGGGGCACGCGGGAAGATGAAGGCCGACGACGGCACAGCCGTTCCCCGCATGCACATCTTCTGGCAGAAGCGGATTCGCGAAAACGATACGGGTGATGTGACCGCCGGCGGCACGCCGTTCTGGTATCCGTGCGTGACCAACGGCGGGGAGATGCGCCAGGACCGCGTGGCGTTCCCCATTCCGCCGGGCGTTCATTGGAGCGACGTGTTGCCGGTGGTGCTGCCCGAGAGCAGCCGGGAGCCGATCGCGATGAGCGGAACGGCGAAGGATGTGGGCGGGGGGGAAATCACAAGATCCAATGGCCAGCATTCAAACACGGCCGAGGCGAAGCCCAAACTCGCGAGGCGGAAAACGGTAAAGGTGGCGACGCACACCAAACCGCCGGGCGTGGTGAACAAGATGGGGTGGTTCTCGCTGGAAACGCAGGCGGAGATAAAGGCGATGAATGCGGCCATCGGCGCGTTGCACGCCAACGAGCCTGGTGCGGCAGAGGCGGCGGCGGCGATCGGGCTGACGATCAGCTATGACAACGTGCCGGGGTGGGGCCGGCGCTTGAAGCCACGCAAGCCCGGGCCGGCGGTGAAGGGAAAGTCGGCGGCGGGGATGAAATTGGCGGGGATGAAGTTGGGGCCGAAGCAGGATAAGCCACCGGCTGAGAAAAAGTTGGACGCGCGCCTGGCGCTGATGGCCCGCGAGCTGCGCGACAAGTGGGGGGAACAACTCGCGATCCATCCCGCGGTGATGATGCAGTCGGCGGGGAAGTATGACTTACGTCGGGGGAAAAATACCGGCGCGCTGGGCTGCAACGGCACCCCATTGCGGATCGCGGCGATCGAGCCGGCGCAGGAACGCGCGTCAGCCCGTGCTGGTTAAAGATTGAACCAACGCACCCGGCTGGATTCGAACCAGCGACCATCCGCTTAGAAGGCGGATGCTCTATCCAACTGAGCTACGGGTGCTCAAGATCGGTCGCGCCATTGCCGGCGGATGTTGGCGGATTATACACACTGTTGTAACTTGCGCCGCATGCGAATCGAATTCAGCGGCGCAAATCGTACCGTTACGGGGTCGTGCCATCTCATTGATGTTTCAGGCAAGCGTATTCTGCTCGATTGCGGCATGTATCAGGGCAAGCGGGAACTGGCGAGGCAGTTGAATGAGACGCTGCCCGCCGGGCCGATCGATGCGGTGGTTCTGTCGCACGGGCACCTTGATCATTGCGGCAAACTGCCGGTGTTGGTGAAGCGCGGTTACGACGGCCCCATTTATGCAACGCCGGCCACGGTGGATGTGGCGCGGGTGGTGCTGCTTGATTCGGCGGAGATTCAGGAAGAAAACGCCGATTACCTCAACCGCCGTTCACGCGAGACGGCGGCGGATGAGGTTCATCCGCTTTACCGGCGCAGCGATGCGCATGACGTGCTTAAACTGTTCCGGCGGGTTCCTTATGAGCAGCGCGTGGATCTTGGCAACGGTGTATCGTTCGCGTTTTTTGATGCCGGCCACATTCTCGGCAGCGCTTATGTGGTGATGGAATGGACGGAATCAGGGGCGAAAAAGTCGCTTTTGTTCACCGCCGACATCGGCCGGCCCAATACGCCCATTTTCCGCGACCCCACGCCTCTTAAGCAGCCGTTCGACACGATCATCACCGAAAGCACCTACGGCGGACGCAAGCACGCGGCGGTGGATGACATTGAACCGCAGTTTGCCGCGGCGGTGCAGCAGATTGTTGAATCGCGCGGGCGACTCATCCTGCCGAGCTTTGCCGTCGGTCGGACGCAGACGATGCTCTGGCATTACATGAAGCAGGTGCAGGACGGCAAGCTGCCGAAAATCAACTTGTACGTCGACAGCCCGATGGGTGTTGAGATCAGCCAGGTCACCCGCGAGCACACCGATTTGTGGGACGATGAATCGATCGCCATGCTCAACTTTCCAAAGGTGAAGGAAGCGATGAACCTGGTGAAGTTCGCCAGCACCGGGGAGCAAAGCCGCCAGATCAACAACGATCGCGGGCCGTGCATCATTGTGGCCAGTTCACCCACGTGCGAGTTCGGCCGCGTGCTGCATCATCTGAAGTTGAGCGTCGAACGGCCGACCGACATGATCGTGTTCACCGGCTGGATTCCCCCGCACACCCTGGGCCGGCGGCTGCAGGATGGGGAGCAGCGCGTGAAAATCCTCGACCGCTTTTACGAGGTGAAGTGCCAGATTCGGACGCTGCACGGCCTGAGCGCGCACGCCGACGGCGATGAACTGCTGGCGTTTCTCAAGCCGGGCATCTCGCCCAAAACGGTCATGCATATCGTGCACGGCGAAGCGGATCAGGCCGAGGCGCTTGGGCGAAGATTACTCGAACACGGCGTGGCGGTGGCCAACGTTCCGGCGATGCACAGCACCGCCATGACAGGCGTTGTGAGCACCGGCCCGGCGGCGCGGGATTCGGGCGATGTGGAGTGATCGCAACCGCGGGTTCAGCTTTACTCGACCGGTTGAGTTGCCACCGTCGTCCCGATCGACCCTTTTAACGGTCGCCGGCGCGTCACGAAAAACCATATCGGCGATCCGGCGGCGAAGGCGATCATGCCCAGGCCCAGCGTATAACGGGGGAAGATGAGCAAAAGCAAAAGCACCGCGACGATGCCGACCAACCACTGAATCGACCGCTTGCCGCGCAGGTATTTGTTCACCACGTGCGGATAACGAATGGCGCTGACCATCAGCAAACCGCTGGCGAGGACGACCACCGGAATCATGGCCGTCGCGACGTAGTACAGCACCGTGACCACCGTCGACTGCACGCTTAGGCTGATCGTACGCAGGTCTTGCTGAATAAGAATCAACCCCACCACCGCGCCGGCGGCGCCGGGGGAGGGGAGTCCGAGGAAGCTCATGTGCGCCTGTTCGCCGTGCTCGTTGCTTACGTTGAAGCGGGCGAGGCGGATGAGGGCGCAGCAGAAATAGATCGCCCCGATCGCCCAGATGAGCCGCGACAGTGGCAGGGCGGTATCCGGCCCGTTGGCCTTAAACACCTGCAAAGCGACGAACGCGGGCGCCGCGCCGAAGCTGACGGCATCGGCGAGCGAATCGAGTTGCCCGCCGAAATCGGTCGTGTGACGCGCGAACCGAGCCAGACGGCCGTCGAGGGCATCGAAAGCCATCGAAAGCAGGATGAGCACGCAGGCCGCGACGAAGCTGTGCTTGGCGAAGAACTGCGCCCACGGGTCGTTGCCGGCATCGTTCATCGCGAACGCCGACACGTAAATCGCCCCGAACCCGCACACCGCGTTCCCGAGCGTTGCCAGACTGGGCAAGAGTTGCACCGACCGAATATACGCCCGCCGGCCGAGCCGCTTGCGCCGAAGGCTGCGGTGGCCGCGCGATCTGTATTTGATGATGTGTAAGTCGTCGTGCATGGTTGAACGCGGTCAGTCAGCGGCGCAGTTTTATCAAGGGGCGCTGTGTTGCAATCGGATGACCTCTCTCAACTTTTGCGTTTATCTGCGTTCAACTACGGCTACTTCCCGACGTGATTCGGGTGATGGCGAGAGTGTCACTGTGCAAATTACGTCTTTCGCGCCGCTCACTTTGTCGCCTGGTTTTACGGTCGCCTGCGGGTTGAGCCACATGGGCACACTCAACTCGGTTCGGCTGCCGAACTTGATCATGCCGATGCGCTGCCCGCGCGTCAGCGTCGTGCCGGCGGTTGGTTCGCAGATAATTCGACGGGCGATCAAACCGACGATCTGCTTCACCGTGGCGATCGGCCGCTGGGTTGCGCGGTCGGCCATGATGATCGTGTTCGATTCGTTGTCCGCCGACGCCGTCGCGTGGTGCAACGCGTTGACGAACTTTCCCTTTTTATAAATCACTTGCGTCACGACGCCGTCGCACGGCGAACGGTTGACGTGCACGTTAAAAACGGAAAGAAAAATGCCGATGCGCAACGCCGGCCCGCCGAGGTGTTCATCCTGTTCGATGATGCCGATATCGCTGACGGTGCCGTCGGCGGGGCTGACCCATTGTTGAGCATCGCCGGGCGCGGTGCGGTTCGGGTCGCGGAAGAATGCGAAAAGCCACAGCAGCACTGGCAGCGGCGCAAACGCCAACGGCCACCAGAGCCACCCGAGCAACGCCGACGCGGCCAGCAGCACCGCGGTGCCGATGAGCAATTCCCACAAACCATGTCGCGAAAGCGGCATAGGCAAATCCTTTCGTGACGGATTGTATTGGAAATCGCCGGGCTTGCATCGGGCGGTTGCTGAATCGTCAGGCCGATGTCACGGCCGCCCATACGATGCGACGAACGAGCGGCAAGCGTTAGCCATCGGTCGCCTTGCTGCGAGAATCGGGTCGCTGACACTCGCCGCTCGTAAGGCGGGTCAAATACGGTATCAGCGATTTCGTCGCAGCGTGGCAACGATCGCCGCCAACGCCAACAATCCGGCGGGTTCGGGAATGGCCGAGCCACGCGGCAGGTCGGTCGGCAGTGATTTTCCGAATTGCGATGCCAGGAGGGTGAAGTCGTTCAGGTCGACCAATCCGTTGTAGTCAAAGTCGCCTTTGCTCCAACGCCCGATCAGCCCGAAGTTGCTGGCCAACGCGGTAAAATCATCGAGATCGACTGTGCGAGTGAGGTTGGCGTCGCCATAGAGGGTCGAGCGAAGCAGCAGCGATGTGCTGTCAATCGTTTGGCCCAAAAACGTTGCGGGCGAACCCAAATCGGTCGCTTCGGCATAACCGATCGCAAGCGACCGCGAAACATCGGCCGCGGCGGGCGTGCTGATGATGCCCTGGCCGTTCCAATCGCCGTTGGCATAACCGGCCAGCAAATCGGCGCGCAATGCGCCGGCGGGGGAAGTGCCGGTGTAGTTGATCACCATTGCCTCGTCGCCCAGATCAATCTGCCCGGCGGTGTGCGTCACGCTGTTGAAAACACTCACCGAGGTCGTGCCGGCCGAAACGAACCTCACCACGCCGGTTCCCTGCGTTGTCAGATTCGCCTGCCGCACCTTGCCCACGGTGAGAACGCCCCCGGTGGCGTTGATGCTTCCTGTGCCGATGAACGTTGCCGCGGCGATTGTTCCGCCGTTGGTGGAATTGATGGCGCCGTTGTTTTCCAACGAACCCGAGCCCGTGACGTTGAGCGCCCCGCCATTGAAATTCGTGGTATTCGACAGCCGAGCGTGCCGCGAAACATTCAGCGTGCCGCCGGTGAGCGTGAGTGTTTCCTGATTGAACAGCCGCCGCATGGAATAGCTGCCCGAAGGCACGGTAACGGTGATTGCCGCGGCGGGGCGATCGAGCGTTACGGTATCGTTCAGGCCAGCGGTGGTCTGACCCGGAAGCCGCCCCGCGGGGCCTTGACCGGAAGCGTCAAGGGCAGTGTTCCAGTTGCTTGTGGTCGTCCAAGTGCCCGAGTTGTCGTTCTGCCATAAGGCGGGCACGAGAAAATCTTTCATGTATTCGATATCGCCGTTGGCCACATCGCCATCCACATTCGCCGTTCCGCCGCCAATGCCCGGTACGTTGATGGTGCTGGCGTATTGCCAGATCGTCCAGGGCGCGGGGTTGGGAATCGCCGGGAAAGTCGGATTCCACTTGCCATACACGTTCGACCCGGCCGGCGACGGCGGGGGATTGATGTTTTGAATATCAATCGATTCGGGATTCGATTGGTTCGGCCAGCGCGCAATCCACAAATTCGGATACGCCGCCGGCACGGTGGTGTTGACGTAGTTGGCGTAGTTCTGGCTGCAATAGACGATGGGCCGAACGCCCTTCACCGCGAAGATTCGGTTCGAAAAATCCACCGCGAATTGTGAAAGTTGCGCTGATGTGAGTTCGGCCTGCCCGGATTCAAGATCAAAAACCGGCAGCAGGTATCCGGGCTTCATCCACGCCCCGGCCTGCTCGATCATGTGATTGGCTTCATCCGTGCCGTTGTTGGCAATGCCGTTCGCGTTCACGGTCGTGGCAATAATGTCCAGCCGGCCGAAATGGTAGGGGCCGGCCAGCATGCCGTTGGCGGTGGCGTTGGTGATGTTGCTTACGAAAAATGGATCGTCGTATCGCTGCGAAAGCGTGTTTAGGTTGTTGTTATTGTTGGGGTCGGATTGATTGTAAAAGCCGGTCGTCCCGCCGCGCGACGAGCGAATAAACGCAAACTGCTTCCCGCCGCCGCCTAGGGCTTCGGCGCGCGCAACCGTGGTCCAGTTGATGGTTCCCTGCCAAGCCGAGACGTCGATCCCCTCGGCGCGCTGGGCGTGGACGGTGGAAACGGCGATCAACGACGTGGCGACGCTAACACAAGCAGCGATCATTCGGCGGCGGCTCTGCAACATCAATGCTCCAGTATATGAAACTAAAGCCCCATCTCACTCCGTCCGTTAATTATATCATAATTCCACTGGTAAGTTCAACAACATTACGCCGCCCGTTGTAAAAACGTTGCCTGTGGCCGTATCCTCGCCACCCGCGTTTTTTGGTGCATCGGCAGGCGTCAAACCGATGGTGGAAGGGGTTTGTTTGCGTTAAGCTGACGAGAATTTAACCAATTTTTCGTTGCCGAGCCGAGGCAAAACGCAACCACCTCGGCTAGAATGCTCCGAAGGTTGACGACCGTCATCGATCTTAAGATTTAAACGAGGCTCTGAATTGACACCTGAAGCACATACTGCCAGAAGCGCATCCATCGAAAACCCGACTGTTGACAAACCACAAGCCCTGAAGTTCTCAAAAAGCGATCGCTTTGTAAAAGAACTGCGGCGGCGGGTGGATGAATACCTTGAAAAAACCGGTCGTCGCAAACGCGACTGCCCGGCCATGTATATTAAGTCGGCGACGATTCTGACGGCCTTTTTCACCGTCTATCTCGTATTGCTGCTGGTGGCCATGCCGTGGTGGCTGGTGGTGCCGCTGGCGATTGTGCTCGGCTTGGCTGTGGCCGCAATAGGGTTCAACATCCAGCACGACGGCGGGCACCGCGCGTACTCCGATCGTCCGTGGGTTAACAAGATCATGGCGCTCTCGCTCGACATGATGGGCGGCAGTTCGTACATGTGGGATTGGAAGCACAATTCGCTTCACCACACCTACCCCAACATCGACGGGCATGACGACGATATCAACGTCGGCATGCTCGGCCGGCTTTCGCCGCACCAGCCGCGTTACAAATTTCATCGGTTGCAGGGCATTTACCTTTGGTTCCTCTATGGGTTTCTGGCCGTGAAATGGCATCTGTTGGACGACTTTCTTCAGGTCGCCAAAGGCAAGATCGGCGACCACAAGATTCCCCGGCCGCGGGGGAAAGATCTGGCGGTCTTTATCGGCGGGAAAGTCGTTTTCTTCTCGTTGGCATTCGGCATCCCGCTGCTGCTTCACCCGTGGTGGGCGGCGCTCGGCACGTATGCGATTGCGGCGTTCACCAGCGGCGTGGTTTTGAGTGTGGTGTTTCAGTTGGCACACTGCGTCGAAGAAGCCTCATTCCCGCTACCGGTTCAGTTGCCCGACGGCGGCGAACGGATGGAGACCGAGTGGGCCGTGCACCAGGTGCAAACCACCGTCAACTTCGCACGCGAAAATCGCTTTCTGTCGTGGTTCCTAGGCGGTTTAAATTATCAGATCGAACATCATTTGTTCTCACGAATTTGCCATGTGCATTACCCGGCCATTTCAAAGGTGGTCGAGGAAACGTGCAAGGAATTCGGTATCCGGTACGCAGCGCACAGAACAATGTGGTCGGCGGTGGGATCGCACTTCCGCTGGCTGGTGCAGATGGGATGGCCGGTGTCGAAAACGGATTCGCCGAAGCATTGACTGGCCGCCGATGAACGCGGATGAACGTAGATTCAGACAGGTGCAGCGATGCACTATCAGCCAACAGCTTTGACTTGATCTGCGTTGATCCGCGTTCATCTGCCGCTCAAAACTCCGCTGAAAATTTTTATACATTACTCGCGAACCCGCCGCCGGTGGGCGGTTGCCAACAGCGTCGCCGCCGAAAATTGCTTTGGCGGCGGGTGATTTCTCTCGATTTGTAACTTTCTGGAGGGTCAGCTCTTCTACGCGTTCGCCAACGCAGCACAACGCATGACATGGGTCACCACGGCCACCGTTCTTCAGAACCTTCGCGATTTCGATAATCGCGAAGCGTGGGGTTCGTTCGCCGAACGATTTCGCCGGCCGGTGGTGAGCTTCGCCCGCGGCATGCGCCTCAAGCCGGCCGATGCCGAAGATGTGGCGCAGGAAACGCTGCTGGCGTTCGCCGAGGCGTATCGCAAGGGCAGTTACGACCCATCGAAGGGCCGGCTGAGCAAGTTCCTGTTCGGCATCGCCTATCGCCAATCGCTCAAATTCCGTCGCGGCGGCGCGCCCGGCGCCGGCGGGGGGAAGCTGGCTCAACCCGAAAGCGGTTTCTGGTCGGAAGTGCCGGATGATGAAACCCACGGCAGCGGCATCTGGGATACCGAATGGGAAGCCAGCGTGCTCGATGACTGCCTGCGCCAGGCGCGCAGCGAATTTGAGCAGTCGACATTTCAAGCCTTCGAGCTCGTCGTCCGTGAAGAAAAACCTCCGGCCGATGTGGCGGAAATCCTGGGGTTGACTATCAAATCGGTCTACAACGCAAAACACCGCGTACTGAAGCGCATTCGCGAGCTGCGTGATTCGTTCGAGAGCCAGGCATGAGTGATTCGTGCCCCGATATCGTCGACCTCGAGCGTTTCAGCACGCAAGAGTTGGACGAGCCTTCGCAGGCGACGGTTTGCGACCATCTCAAATTGTGTTCCGATTGCGCCGCGTTGGTGGCCGAACTGGGTGAGAATCTCAAGGTGGCCGCGGCGATTAAACGCGGTTCGGCGTTCGACACATTCGCCGAGGAACAGCCTTCAACAATCGGCCCGTACACCATCCTTCGACGCATCGGCCAGGGCGGGATGGGCAGTGTATACGAGGCGCAGCAGGAAAATCCGCGTCGCGTGGTGGCGTTGAAAATGATTCGCCCGGGGGTCATGTCGGCTTCCTTGCTGGCGCGGTTTCGCCAGGAATCGCAGGTGCTCGGGCGCCTGCGTCATCCGGGAATTGCGCAGGTTTACGAAGCGGGCACGCATCAGGCGGGTCATGGGCCGCAGCCGTACTTTGTGATGGAACGGGTACATGGCCCGCCGCTGCTGAAGTTTGCCGACGAGCGGCGGCTGTTGACGACACAACGGCTCGAACTCCTCGCCACCGTGTGCGATGCGGTGCATCACGCGCATCAACACGGAGTAATCCACCGCGACTTAAAGCCCGACAACATCCTCGTCGACGACTCGTCGCCGCACGGACAGCCAAAAATTCTTGATTTCGGCGTGGCGCGCGTGATCGATCCCAATATCCAGCAGACGACCCTGCACACCAGCGCCGGGCAGATCGTGGGCACCGTCGCGTATATGAGCCCCGAGCAGGCGAGCGGGGAAGTCGGCGAGATCGATATTCGCTCCGACGTTTACGCGCTGGGCGTGATTGCGTTCCAACTGCTCAGCGGCCGGCTGCCTCATAAAGTGAGCATGGCCAGCATCGCCGAATCGGTGCGGACGATCGTCCACGATGAGCCGACGACGCTGGAAAGCATCGATCGCTCGATGCGCGGCGACGTCACGACCATTGTGGGCAAGGCGCTCAGCAAGGAGAAATCGCGGCGCTACCAGTCGGCGGCGGAGATGGCGGCCGACATTCGGCGGCATTTGAAAGACGAGCCGATCACGGCGCATCTTCCAAGCACGGTCTATCAACTCAGCAAGTTTGCCCGGCGGAACAAGGGTTTGGTCGCCGGTGTTGCGACCGCGTTCCTGGTTTTAGTGGCGGGCGTCATCGGAACCAGCATCGGGTTGATTCGCGCCCAGCGCTCGCGCGATCTCGCCGTGCAAGCCCGCCGCGAAGCCGATACCAGCGCCGCCGCAGCGCGGATGGAGGCCGATCGGCAGGTGGCCGTGAGCGGATTTTTGCAGACCCTTCTCGGCGCAGCCAATCCGTGGCTGCTTTCGGCTACCGAGCGCGCCAAGGGACGCGATATTTCAGTCGTAGACGCACTCAACTCCGCGGCAAAAAAGGTGGACGACGGGGCACTGAAAGATTCACCAGAAGTGGAAATCGCCGTCCGCCGGATCATCGGCGTGACGTTTAACGAGATCGGCGAGTTCGGGCCGTCGCAGCATCACCTGGAGGCCGGATTAAAACTCGCGGTCGCTCGAAACGGCGAGGTGAATCAGGACGTGGCCGATTGCGCCAACAGCCTGTCGAAGCTGTTTCGCGACCTCGGTGATCTCAAACAAGCCGAGCAATACGCCCGCCGGGCCTTGGATGTGGCGATCAAGGTCTTCGGGCCGGATAACCGTGAGGTGGCCACATGCATGAACAGCCTCGGCGGCACCCTGCTGGACATGGGCCGTTACGCCGAAGCCGAACCGGTTTTACGCGAAGGCCTTGCGCTGCGCCGGCGGCTGCTCGGTGATGAGAGTGTTGACGTCGCAACGAGCATGAACAACCTCGCCATGGCCGTCGCCGACCGTGGCAAAACCGAAGAGGCCGAATCGCTTTACCGCGCCGCTCTCCAAATTCGGTATAAGTTTCTCGGCAGCGAGCACCCTGACATCGCCGTGGTTCTGAACAACCTCGGATTCGTTTTGCGAACGCAGGGCAAATTGCCCGAGGCCGAGCAGATGTTTCGGGACGCACTGGCGATGCGAACGAAATTCTTCGGGGAAGATCATCAGATGGTTGCCACGGGACTTTCGAACCTTGGTTCGGTGCTGCAGGCGCAGGGCAAGCTCGACGAGGCTGAGCCATTCTATCGTAAGGCAATCGATGTGCAGAAGCGTGCATCGTCGGCGCTTACGCCGGGGCTGGCTTCGATGATTAATAATTACGCCACGCTGCTGCGCGAGCGAAAGATGTACGCCGAAAGTCTGCCGCTGTTCCGCGAATCGTTGGCCATCCGCAAGCAGGTGCTGCCCGAAGGACATCCCGCGCTCGGCGTGGGCATGGCAAACCTCGCATCGGTTTTGCGCGAACTGAATCAGCACGAAGAGGCTCAAATGCTGGCGCGGGCGGCGGTGGATATCAGCGTTGCGAAGTTTGGCGCCGAGAGCAGCGAAGCGGCGTCGCACCGAATGAATCTGGGCCTGTGCCTCCACATGGCCGGCAACGACGCAGAAGCGGAGAAGGAACTGCTGGCCGGTCACGGCGTGGCGGTGGCCCGGCGCGACAAAAGCCCCGGCGGTTTCGTTTCGGCGACGAAGCAGTTGATCCGGTTCTACAAGGACACGGGTCGAGCCGATGAAGCCGCCAGATTCACTGCACTGCTTCCCGCAACCCAGCCCGCCGCCACCCAGAACGGGGCCGTGGCCGTGCCAGCACGCACGCCGTAAACGCTAAGATCGCCGCCGCCGGTTCGGGGACGGCGGCACCGCGCGGCAGATCGGCGGGAAGGGCTCTTCCGAAGTTCGCCGCGAGAACTGTAAAGTCATCGAGGTTGGTCGAACCGTTAAAGTTAAAATCGCCCTCGGTCCATAAACCGGCAAGCCCGAAATTCGCCGCCAACCGCGTGAAGTCGTTGAGTTCCACGGCGCCGCTTAAATCGGCATCGCCATTAATGGTGTAGCGGACGACGATGTCGTTCGAATCGACCGCCTGCCCGAGAAACATTAGTGCCGGGTTATTGGTGATTGACGAGACACGAGCGTAACCCACTGCAGTGCTGCCGGCCGCGTCCAGCGCAATCTGGCTGGAGTTGATGCCCGGCCCGTTCCACGCACCGTTGTTGAAGCCTGATGCGAGCAGATCGCGAATCGCATTGATCAGCGTGCCGGGGTTTAGCCGAAGGGCGATGGCGTCGTTCCCCAGGTCAAGCCCCTTAGCGCTCGAGGCCGACGTGTTGATCGTCAGATTCTCCACCGCGATGGCCGCTTTGCCCGGCAGGTTGATTCGCGCTTTGCCGTTCACCCCGATGGAAAGCGTATCGAGCTGCTGCGGGGCCGCAAAAAGCGCCGCGGCCGTCGTGCCGGCGCTGCCGACGTCCACTGTCGACTGAAACCCGCTCGAACCGTTGCCGGCGAGGTTTGATGAAAAGATGGTATCGCCTTGGCGCAGGTCATAAGTTGCGCCGTTGGAAAGCGTGTGGTTGATCAATCCGCCGATCTGCAGCGGGCCGACGCCAGTTTTGACGATGGTTGCGCCCTGCGCGTTGGTGCCAAGTCCTTGCTGGATCAGAATCGGCCCGGCCGACTCGTTAAGGATTTCGGTGATTACGTCGGTGGCCTGAATCGGCGTTTGCACGCTCATCGTCGGATTGCCGTAGTCGCCGCGTTGAAAAATCATGCCGGGCGCGTTGTTGGAGTTATTAAGCGTCAGCGGCGCCCCGGTGAAAACGGTGCCGGCCGATCCGCTGGTTTCCAGAATGCCCAGGGTCACCGGCGTGCCCAGGTTAAACGTGCGGTTAACGCCCTGATCGTTAGGAATGTAAGCCCTCTCGCCGGGCCCGTCGGGGGCGTTGGTTAACGCGTTGTCGTCTGCCTGCCAAGTGTTGGATTGAAACCAGTTGCCGCCGGTGGATTGGCCGACGTAGGTGGATACCTGCCCGGAATTGCTCGAACCGAACGACGAATCGATTAGCGTTACTTCGGTGGGGGCCAGTTCGTTGTCGGCCTGAAACTGTATTGTGCCGATCATGAGCAGGTCGGTCCCGGTGGCCAGGCTTGCGATCGCTGATGGAACCGAGGCCGTGAGCGTCGTGTTAAACGCACCGGCTGTGCTCATGGTGCCCGTGTCCAATACGACCGATCCCAGTCGATTCGCGCCGGTGATGCTGGTGTGATAAAACGCCAGGTTGACGAAGCACCGCGCAAAACCACCCGCGCCGATTGTTCCCGCCACGGTGTACGATCCGTAAAGCGTCAGCGTCGGGCCGAAGCTGGGAGCGGTCGAATCCCACTTCAAGGCCGTCGCGTCTTTGAAATCAAGCCGTGTTTCGCTGAAGGCGTAAATGGTCCCACCCGCCGGGTCGGTTTGGCTGATGCCGGTGCCGCTCTTGAGCGCGACGCTGGCTGTAGTGCTGTTGGCGATGTAGCCGGCGCGGGCGGTTCCGGTGGAACTCGACCCCGCCTGCCCGCCCACTCCGCCCAGAGGCGTTGCGGTGGCGCTGATGGTGTACCCGACGATCGAAAGATTGCTGGATGACGGCATGCTGGGATCAGACGAAGTGGTGACGCCCGTCGCCGAGCCGTTGATCGGGGTATGGGTGTAAAAACTCGTGCCACTCAGATATGAAACGCCCCCCAAGGCCGCATAGCTCAAACTTGTAGTCGCCCAAACCGATAAAAGGATTGCTCTCCGAGAATGTCTGCTCATGATTTCTCCATCCCGCCTAGCGTTGCCCGAGGCGACAGTTAACACCGGCTTGCCCACACGCGTCAACACAAATCCTTAAGATTATTCGTGTTAGAGAGGCCAGTGGTTGCCGGATGACGGCACGGAAAACTGCCCCGGCTCGGGTGGTAATCGCCGAGAGTGCGATCGCTCACCCGGAACCGGTAACAGCAAGTTAACGCGGTTCAGAACGATGTAGTAGGCTGCGGAAGGACAATTGCATGCCGACTCGCTCACGCGTCCGCCGCCGCCGTTCCAAATCCGAGCATTGGCCAACCGGGAAGATTAGGTTAACCGATTTAATAAGCAGTTTAAACGGTTAAATGGGCTTGTCAAGGGGTCAAAGAGTGAATCGTAACACATCCGCTACGCGTCACTGTTTTGCACCCGACAATTGCACTCGCCGAGTTCGCGCAAAGCGCGATTGTGCCGCGTGGCACAATGAGGCGAAATCAACCTAAAATTCTGTGCACAATATACTTGTGAAGCGATGGCGATTTTGCGATACCTAACATTCTGTTAGGAATTGTCGAACTCAGCGGCCGCCAACTTTTCCCACCCCACGTCGTTGCCGCGAGGGTGCGGTAGGCCCGGCGTTCGCGACGGTGGACACGTGGGACAAGATCGGCATGATCGCTTGGGATTCGCCTGTTCCGCCGACTTGCCTAACTCGTTCAGAAGGAGGGTTCCTGATGCTTCGTGGTACCGGTCGCCGCCGCGCGCTTGCGTTGACGCTCATCTCCGTACTTTTATGGGGCTGCGATCGTGACGCCGCGCCGACTGCGACGGTCGACAATGCCGCTGGCAGTGCGGATGATGCCGTGAAGCAGGAAGTGAAAGCGGGTCACGTTTCCGGGAAAGTAGTGACCGTGGACGGCAAGCCGGTCAGCGATGTTGACGTGGAGATCAGCGGGACCAACGTCGCCGGCGGATTTTCAGAATTCAAGCTCAAGACCGACGCAAGCGGCGCTTACGCCCTCAAAGTGCCCAACGGCACGTACAAGGTCGCCGCGCGGCTGACACGCAAGCTCGGCGAGTTCCATTATCTGTGCGAGCTCGTGCCCGCCGGCGCGGAGCAGCCCAGCTTCGATTCGACGCCCGGCGCGGTGCGCAATTTCGTCTGGCGCATCGATGGCTTGCGCCCGGGCGCGGCGGCGTCACCCGGTGAAACGCGCTCTTATCTGGGCGGGTCGATCCAGCTCAAGCAGGGCGATCCAAATTCGCACGCTGATGAAACGTTCAAGTTCCCCGCCGGCTCAAAAGTGGAAATGACGCTGAAGCCCGACGGCCAACTGCTCGACGGCAGCGAGGGCAAGCCACTTTCGCACAGCTTCACGCTCGATACAGAAATCCGCTTCACGCATTACAGCAAACGCACCTGGCTCGACATCCCGATCGGCAAATACACCGCCAGCGCCACCCTCACCGAACCCGGCGGCGCGCCTAAGCCGCTGCGCGTCGCGATGCGGTATTACAACGGCCCGAAAGTGCCCCTGGGTTCCAGCGCCACCGTCGTTTTTCCGACGAGTGACACCGGCTTCGGCCTGACACCCTACGTCGGGACGGCGGATGTGCATGTGATGCCGTAAGCAGTCATCATTCCGCCGATTGGGTTTGCCGTTGTCGACGGTGCGTTGAAACGCACCCTACGAGCGCACTGTCCGCAAAAGGCATCTGCTTGATTCACGCCTTCATCGATGCAAACAACTCCGCGTTGGTTTTCGTCCGGCCCAGCGCCGCCGTCAGGTTTTTGATGGCGTCGATCGGGGGCATGTTGGTCAGGTGGCGGCGGACTCTTCGGGCCGGCTCCAGGTGCTCGGGGGCGAAGAGTTTTTCTTCTTTTCGCGTGGCGGTTTGTGGGATGTTGATGGCGGGGAAGATGCGCTGATTGGCGATGGTGCGGTCGAGCGTCAATTCCATGTTGCCGGTGCCCTTGAATTCTTCAAAGATCACCTGATCCATCCGGCTGCCGGTATCAATGAGGCAGGTGGCCAGGATGGTCAGGCTGCCGCCTTCTTCCAATTTTCTTGCAGCGCCGAAGAGCCGCTTGGGGATTTCAAGCGCGCGGCTGTCGATTCCGCCGGACATCGTCTTGCCGCTGTTGCTGCCGGCGTTGAAGCTGCGGCCCAGGCGTGTGAGCGAGTCGCACAGCACGATCACGTCTTTGCGGTATTCCACCAGTCGCTTGCAGCGTTCGATCACCAGCATGGCTAAGTCGAGGTGTTTTTCGATGGTGTTGTCGTTGCTCGAAGCGAACAGCGTGCCGGGCACGTTGCGCTTCATATCGGTGACTTCTTCGGGCCGCTCGTCCACCAGCAGCAGATAGAGTGCGACGTCGGGATAGTTGGCGGCGATGCCTTTGGCGATGTGCTGCAGAAGAATGGTTTTGCCCGTCCGCGGAGGGGCGACGATCAGGCCGCGCTGGCCGAAGCCGATGGGGCTGAGGATATCGATGGCGCGGGTGGTAAACTCGTCCTGTCGATGCTCCAGCTTGATCATCGGCTCGGGGTCGAGCGCGGTTGAATCGTAGATGCCGACATGATCGCCCCAATCGGCGGGGTCGCCGTTTTCGATCGAAACGATCTTGCTGATCTGCCGGCCGCGTTGCTCGCCTTTGATGAGCAGGCCCGGCTTAAGCCGATAATCGCGCACAAAATTCCGTGGCACGATCACGCCGCCTTTGAGCGGCTGCAAAAAGTTGGCAGGGTTGCGCAGCGTGGCCTCGGCGCGTTCGTCGGGCAGGTGAAGAATCCCCTCAATCAGGTTGTCGTTCATGCAGCGATCTCGGGCTTATTACCCAGGTGCGTGGCGTGCCGTGCCCCTGTACGATGATAAGTGTATCCGAAAGTACGAAGGAGCGAAAGTTATGGACATTATCGCCAGGCTGACTGAAGAAATGAAAACCGCGTTGAAAGCCGGACAGAAGGATCGCCTTCAGGTGATTCGCATGCTGCTGAGCGATGCCAAGAACGCCGATTTGCAACCCAACAAACCCGCTCCCATCGCGATGGTGGAGGCGTACGGCAAGAAACTTAAAAAGAGCATCGAAGAATGGGAGAAGATCGGCAAGCCGGACGAAGTGACGAAGCTGCGTTCGGAGTTGGCGATCGTGCAAGAGTTCTTGCCGAAGAAGCTGGGCGCCGATGAGACCGCCAAGCTCGTCGACGAATTCCTCGCGAAAAACTCGTTCACCGAGAAGCAGGTCGGTCAGGCGATGGGCGCGTTCCTGAAAGTACACGGCAGCGATGTGGATGGGGCGATTGTGAACCCGCTGATCAGGCAGAAGCTGGTTGGAAAGTAACGACGCATCATGCCTGGGAGGGTGGCAAGCAAGGAGAATAGAAATGAGCGTGACGGCTGGAAAAAGGTGCCCGAAATTCAAGCTTCCGTCGAGCACGGGAGAGGTCGTCGATGTTGGCGATTACATCGGCCGGCAGCCGGTCGTGCTGTTCTTCTACCCGAAAGCAGACACGCCTGGATGCACCGTAGAAGCGCGCGGGTTCAGTGATGCCATTGCAAACTATAAAAAGTTGGATGTCCCTGTCTTCGGAATCAGCCCCGACTCCGTTAAAGATGTGGAGAAATTTGCCGCGAAATTCAAGCTGAAGTTCCCGCTGCTGGCCGACGAAGACCACGCGGTGTGCGAGAAATTCGAGGTGTGGGTCGAGAAGAGCATGTACGGCAAGAAGTACATGGGCGCGGCCCGGACGACCTTCATTGTCGGCAAAGACGGCAAGATCGCGCACGTTTTTGAGCAGGTTAACCCCAAAGCGGAGCATGATCAGCAGGTTTTGACTTGGCTGAAGGAAAACCTGGCATAAGCTTCACTTCTGCGGGCTTGAAAGGCTTGGCGGGCTGTGGATACTCACGCGTCGATTTGATGATCGACGGGTGAGGGAGTGAAGATGCCGCCGTCGCCGATGAATCGGCCCGTCAATAGAGGAGTTTAGTCACATGGCCAAGAAGGCAAGCAAGTCGACTGTAAAAACAAATTCAGCGGCAACAAGATCGATGTCAAAGAAGTTGACAAAAAGATCGGCCGTCGGGAAGACATCCGCGCGGGTGGCGAGCAAGGCGACGGCTCGATCCGTCGTTCGGCGCAGCCCGGCACCGAAAGTGGCCAAGCCGAAGAAGACGGTTGTGCGCATCGGCGGGGTGCGTAACAGTGGGGTTCGCAATAGCGCCGTTCCAAAGTCAAAGCCGACCGCCAAGCGGGCAACCCCGATCAAAGCCGCGGCGGCGGCCGTTGCGGCACCGGCGGAGATCACTTTCGAGATGATCGCGATGCGGGCCTACTTCATCGCCCAATCCGGCGTCGGCGGCAGCGAACACGACAACTGGGCGCGCGCCGAGTGCGAATTGCGCAGCGGTTCTGTTTGAGCGCTCGCGGCTTGCACGCCGCACGCCTATAATCCGGCATGTCAGATGGGTCTGATTCGCTGAATCTCGACGCCGTCGCATTGTTTGCCCTGCCGAACGTGGTGCTGCTTCCGCGCGCCGTGCTCCCGCTGCACATTTTTGAGTTCCGGTATCAAATCATGACCGCCGACGCGTTACAGAGCGGCAAGCTGGTTGCGATGGCGCTGCTCAAGCCCGGCTGGGAAAAAGACTATTACGGCCGGCCCGCGATCGAGCCGGTGGTGTGTGTCGGACAAATCCGCAGTTGGGAGCAGCTTCCCGACGGCAAATATAATTTTCTTCTGCAAGGCATAGCAAGGGCAACCATCGAGAAGGAGCACACCGATCGGCCGTACCGGTACGCGTCGCTCGCGCGGCTGCGGGAAACGAAAGTCTTTGAGATTGATCTGGGCCGCGAACGCGACCGTCTGCGCGAGCTGTTCGCTTCTCCGCCGCTGAATCAACTTCCCGTCGCCGGGCAGTTTCTGCAGTTTCTCGCCGGGCCGCTTGCAACGGCGGACGTGGCGGACCTCGTCGCCTTCCACTTCATTGATCAAGTGTCGTTGAAACAATCGTTTCTGGCTGACGGTGATGTGGGCGCGCGCGTCCGGCGGATCGTCGCGGCGCTTGAAGCCAATCGCCCCTTTACGGCCATGCTGCAAAAAGATGACAGCGCAAAGTGGAACTAGCCGATCAGGTGCCGCCGCCGAATCAAGACTACGGGCGACATCCTGATGGCTCGTAACGGCGCAGCGACAGTTGTTACTTAAACAAGAAAGCCCTTGGACGAGCGCGTCGAAGGGCTTATTATCTCATCAAATCGGGGCGACAAGATTTGAACTTGCGACCTCTTGACCCCCAGTCAAGCGCTCTAACCAAGCTGAGCTACGCCCCGTACGGCGTGTGTAGCAGGTTACGGCATGCCGGCGATAAGTCAAATGGCGCTATCATGGTTTGCCCGGCACGCCCGCGGCGATACAGTCATCGTCTGATCAGCTTGGGTCGCGAACGAAGGAATGTGGATGAATGTTTTGATCGTTGGCAACGGGGGGCGTGAACATGCGATGGCCTGGAAGCTGGCGCAGTCGCCGCGGCTTTCCAAGCTATTTTGTGCGCCGGGTAATCCCGGAATTGCGCAGCACGCCGAGTGTGTGTCGATCGGCGTGGCGCAGATTGAAAGGATCGTCAAGTTTGCCAGGGAAAACGCCGTCGGGCTGGTCGTGATTGGGCCGGAAGAGCCGCTGGCCATGGGGTTGGCCGACAAGCTTACCGAGGCGGGCATTCTTGCGTTCGGGCCGAATCAGCAGGCAACGCAGTTGGAGGCCGACAAGTGGTTTGCTAAAGAGATGATGCGCCATCAGGCCGTGCCGACCGCCGAGGCGCGGCTGTTTACGGATCCGGTCGCCGCCATCGAATACATCAAGACGCGAGACGACGCGTGCGTGGTCAAGGCCGCCGGGTTGGCCAAAGGGAAGGGTGTTTCGGTCTGCCATCGAACGGTTGACGCGATCGCCGCCGTTGATCGCATCATGAAGCAACGGATTTTCGGCGAGGCCGGCGCGCGTATTGTGGTTGAAGAATTGCTCAACGGTCCTGAATGCTCGATCTTGGCATTCGTTTCCGGCCGGACTGTGTACTTGATGGAAAGCGCGCAGGACCACAAATCAATCGACGACGGCGACAACGGGCCGATGACCGGGGGCATGGGCGCCTACTCTCCTACACCTGTCATTACCGACGCCGTATTGCAGCAGGTGGAGCGCGACGTGTTCGTGCCGATGCTCGACGGCCTGGCGCGCGATGGCATTGAGTACCGAGGCGTGCTGTACGCGGGGCTAATGCTCACGATCAACGGGCCGAAGGTGCTCGAATTTAACTGCCGCTTCGGCGATCCCGAAACTCAGCCGCTGCTCATGCGGCTTCAATCGGATCTGCTTGAGGTGATGCTGGCGGTCGCGCAAAACAAGCTGGACACGATCGAACTGAAGTGGGACCGCCGCGCGGCGGTGAGCGTGGTCGCTTCAAGCAAGGGATATCCGGGCAGCTACGAAAGCGGTGTACCGATCGAAGGCCTGGCGCTGGCCGATGCAATGAAAGACGTCAAGGTTTTTCACAGCGGCACCACCCAACACGGCGATCACATCGTGACCGACGGCGGGCGCGTCCTGGCCGTGACGGCGCTGGGCGACACGATCGCGGCGGCGTGCGATCGGGCCTATGAAGCGATGGGCAAAATCCACTTCGAAGGCATGCACTTCCGCCGCGATATCGGCCATCAGGGCATTGCCGGTGGCTGAATCGGCGCGTGAAGTGCTGGCGGGTTAGTCGCGCGTCTTCTCATGTGCCGGTTCGATCGGAACCGCGGAATCGGACGCACGCCACGGAAATTGGGTGCCGAAGGGCAAACTCGGTTGGCTTGTGGGCGTGAGGCCTTCGAGCGACTCGGGTAGAAAGACCACTTCCGATTTCACACGCTTCGAGAGTTGAACCGGCTGCGTGAAGATTGTCTTGCCGGCCTTTTCCACCGAAAGCGCGTATTCCCCGGGCGTGAGATGAAACGAAATAGTGTATTTTGTGCCGCGGTCGATCGTAACCTGGCTGGGTCGGGCGAGGCGGTTGCCATCGACGCTGACCACCGATCCATCCCACGCCGGGGTGCCGCGGACGATCAGAACGGCGTCGGGCACTTCAATGGTCATCCCGCGATAGACCAATATGCATGCACACGCAACGAAGATGAGTGCGGTACAAGTGACCGCCAAGCGAACCAGTGCGGCGCGGGGCACGCGATTGGGCTGCACGGGATTTGGCGCAGCGGAAATGGAAGCGACGGGGGTCGTTAAACTCTCTTCGCTCATGGTGTTGGTTGCCTGAGTTGCATCGTTACGGGTGGCACTTCTGGATTATACATCGGTCAGCCGTATCCGCGAACATTGCCGCGATTGAAGTCGAACCGTTCGGTCTGCTCTGATTGCCTGTTGAGGTCGATCGCGCCTAACCTACTGGCATGCCCATTCTCGTCTGGTTTCGGCGTGACTTTCGCATTCATGACAATACTGCGCTATATCACGCCGTGAGAGATTCCGCGGATGGGATCGTCATTCCGCTGTTTATTTTCGACGATGCTATTCTAAAGCATTCCGATACAGGCGCTGCGATCGTGCATTTTATGATCGGCTGCCTGGAAAATTTGCGCGATAACTTTGCCAAAGACGGCGTTGATATGCTGTTTGTTCATGGCAAACCGCTGGACCAACTGCGCGCGGTCGCGAAACAAACCGGAGCATCGGCAGTCTATTTCAACAAAGACTACCACCCCGCGGCGATCGAACGGGACGATGAGGTGCGACAGCACTTGCCCCAGCACGGCATTGAGGTGCGGGCTTTTAAAGACCAAGTGGTGTTCGAAGAGCGCGAGCTGCTTGCGGCAAGCACGAAGGAGGCGTACACGGTTTATACGCCGTACAGCAAATCTTGGCGGGCGCGACTCGCACAGGAATATGGTCCGAAGAAGGGACCGCCGACATGGGATAAGCCCAGGCTCGCGCCGTGGAAGTCGGCGGTCAAATCAACCGGCGGGGCGAACGTGGTTGACTTGTATTCGCCGGCCCAGTTGGGTTTTGCCGACGGCCCGGCGATCGAAGTGGCCGCCGGCGAGGATGCGGCCCGGAAGATGCTCAAAGCTTGGTGCGCGCGTCCGATCAAATCCTACAAAGAGAGCCGCAACTTTCCCGCCGACGAAAAGGGTACGAGCAGGCTCTCGGCGCACTTGCGTCACGGCACGCTCTCTGCGCGGCAGTGCGTGCGGGCGGCGATGTATGTCGCCGGCGAGTCGGCGGCATTCAAGACCGGGGCCGACACATGGGTCGGCGAACTCATCTGGCGGGAGTTCTATCAGCAGATTTTGTTCAATTTTCCGAATGTGGTCGATCATCCGTTCAAGAAAAAGTTCGCTGGCCTGCAGTGGGAATATGACAAAGGTGCGTTCAAGAAATGGTGTGACGGGCAGACGGGCTACCCCATCGTCGACGCCGCCATGCGGCAGTTGAACGCCACCGGCTGGATGCACAACCGTTTGCGGATGATCGTTGCGATGTTTCTCACGAAAGACCTCCGAATCGACTACCGCTGGGGCGAGCGATACTTCATGCAAAATCTGATTGACGGCGAAACGGCGCAGAATAACGGCGGGTGGCAGTGGAGCAGCTCCACGGGCACCGACGCGCAACCCTACTTTCGCATATTCAATCCAGCGAGTCAGAGCGAGAAATTCGATGAAAAGGGTGTTTTTATTCGACGATATGTTCCGGAACTAAATGGCGTGCCGGACGATTTCATCCATTCGCCTTCGCAGATGACGCCGTTGCAGCAGGCGCAGTCCCAGTGCGTCATCGGCCGCGACTACCCGCCGCCGATAGTGGATCATTCCGACGCCCGTCAACAGACACTGGCGATGTTCAAGGGGTGAACACGAACAGTTGGTATCAGGGCGTTCCTGATGGCGGAACAGGGGCACATCTTTTGTTGGAATGCATTAATATCTCTTTAGCGGACGGCAAATGGTGCTGCCCAAAACAAGCTCGCCACCACCTTTTTGGGAGACTCCTATGATTCGTAGTATTGTTCTCGCGTCAGCAGTTGGTATTGCATCACTCGGCATTCTCGCCGGATGCGACGATGAAAATGCTGCTACTAAGCAGAAGGCCGATAACGCGGCCGATTCGGCGGCAAGAAACGCCGAGGCGCTCAAGGATTCAGCGAAGACGATTCCACAAGATTCCAGCAAAGAAGTGAAAGATGCCGCGGCCGAAGCGGCGAAGAAAGCCGACAAAGTCGCCGCCGGCGCGACGGCGGCGGTGGAATCGCAGGCTCAATCGCTTTTCGATAAGGCGATGGGGATGGTCAAAGATCGCAAGTGGACCGACGCCGAAGCTTTCGCGGATCAGTTGGACCAACTCAAGGGCCAGCTTAGTCCGGAATGGGCCGGTAAGATCGATCAGGTTCGCGCCGCCATCAAGCAGGGCAAAGCCTCGATGCCCGGAAACTGATTGCCCGTTTTTTAACTTCCATCGAACGGCCGCTTCGTGTGCTCGAAGCGGCCGTTCCTGTTTCCTGTTTACAGTTTCGCCAATTCCCCTTCCGCCGCCGCGAGTTGTTCCTGGGTTTCCTGCACCAGTTTGGCGGGGGCGCGGGCGATGTAGCCTTCGTTGGACAGTCGGCCCTTAAGCGTGCTGATTTTTTTCTCCAGATCATCACGCAGTTTGGAAACGCGCTGCTGGTCGGCGGCTTGGTCGACGAGGCCTTCAATGTATAACTCACCTTTGTCTGCTACGGCGCGCACTGCGCCGTCGGGCGATTTCACATTCGCGCCAATCGCAGCCAAGCGACAAGTCGCCATGCTCTCGATTGCCGGTTTGAGCGCTTCGATCTGCCGGCCCGCGTCGCCGGGGGCCATGATGCTGACGGTCACGGGTTTTTTTGCATCCACCTTGTAATCGTTTCGGACGTTGCGGATCGTGGTAATGAGTTCCTGAATCTTCGGGAAGATATGTTCCGACGCTTCGAGGAAGCCACCCACTGTCGGGAAGGGGGCGCGGATCAGGCGCGTAGAAGCCGGGGCGGCGCTGCGCTCTGCCCCGGCGTGGGGGCAATCGATGCGTCCGGGCAGACCGCGCCTGGGGCAGACTTCGTTGAGCTTCCACCAGAGCACTTCGGTGACGAATGGAATGACGGGGTGCAGCAGGCGCAACGCGCCATCGAGCACCGACGCTAGGATGTGCGCCGTCTGGCCCCTCTGCACATCATTCTTCATCTGCGGCTTGGCGAACTCCACATACCAGTCACAAAAGTCGTGCCAGAAAAAATCGTAAACAGCCTTTGCGTATTGGTCGAAGCGGTAGCCGCCGAGTGCATCATTCACTTCTTCAACCGTCCGATTGAACCGAGACACTATCCATCGGTCCGCCATCGACCATTGCAATTCATCGACCGCTTCTCTCGGCGCCTCTGTGCCTCTGTGGCTATCTGCTTGCTCCAACTGCATCAAAACGAAACGCGCCGCGTTCCAGAGCTTGACGCAGAACGACCGGCCAAAATCGAATTTGCTCGATGTATTCTTGCCCGTCTTCGGATCACGCTCCACGGGCAGACGCACGTCCTGCGTGTTAGTCGCCATGCTCGCGACCGTGTAGCGCAGCGCATCGGCGCCGTGCGATGAAATAATGTCCAACGGATCGACGCCGTTCCCGAGCGACTTGCTCATCTTCCGCCCGTCGCCGTCCTGAATCACCGCGTGAATATAAACGTCTTTGAATGGAACCCGGTCGCGAAAGTAGAGGTTGAACATCACCATCCGGCTGACCCAGAGGGTGATGATTTCTCGGGCGGTGCAGAGGACGCTGGTGGGGTTCCATGTATTAATTGCGGATTGCGGATCGTTGATCGCCGAAGGTTCCGGCCAGCCGAGCGTGCTCATCGGCCAGAGGGCGCTGCTGAACCAGGTGTCGAGGACGTCGGGGTCTTGGCGCAATAGCGATATCAACGGCAGTCCCTCGACCTCCGTGCGATCAATCGGCTGCCGTTCTAATGTTCGAAAAAGCTCATCGAATCGCGGGTTTCGCGACGCGATGTATTGGGCGTATCTGCCGGGCTCCGGTCGATCGGCATCACGAATGACGACATCATCGCGTCCGATGCCAGCGGCTTCCAGCCACTTAAGGAGTCTCTCCCGACACGCGTCCTCGTGTTCCATCCATTCCTTGTGGAACGTCTTTGGATCACTAAAGCCTGTTGAACTACCGTGGGTAGGACTAAATGAAATCGTCCACACCGGAATCCGATGCCCCCACCAAAGCTGCCGGCTGATGCACCAGTCGCGGATGTTGTCGTGCCAGTTTTCGTACATCTTCGCGTAGCGCGCGGGGTGGAATGATAACGAGCCGCGAGCGTAAGCGACCGGAGGAGTCGTAGTGGCTCCCTCGCGCGCATGCATGTATCCGCTAATTCGCCCATCAAATGCGGGAGGCTCGAGCACCGCCCCCTGCTCATCAATGACGTAACGACACGCCGCATCCACGGATTCGGAGTTGTTCAAATAGCGAGTGCTTCCATGGTGCGTCCATACTTTTTGTTCAGCACCGGCCAATTTGTTTTCGCGAAGCCGGCGCGTGGCATACGCCTTGAAATCATTCATCACCTTTTCCGGCGTGGCATCGGCCGACACGACCACATGGACGTGCGTCGTCCGCACGTGCGATGCCCATAGCGCCCAACCGCGATGCCGGCACACTTCACGGATGGTGTTTTGAATCGCCGTTCGCTGTGGTTCGTCGAGCGTTACCGGCGGCTGCTTCATCGCGGCAAATTCGCGTTTTTCACGGTCTTCGTTGCCCAACATATGCTCGGTGCCGGGGAGATTTTGATTACGATCGACCGAGTGACGATCCGTTCCGTGGAGCCAAGCGCCATAGGTCGTGAACGTGATGAAATATCCGCGTTCGCGCGCCCCGGCGTGCATGACGGTGGGCGATTCCTCATCGTCGTTGTTGCGGTTATCGATGCCGATCGACTCCTCCGGTCGCTCACGCTCGCGGCTCGTTAATAGCACCGCGTTCGCGGCCTTGGCCATGTGCGGGTCGGTCACCTTTAAGTACCACTGATCCGACAAGTACGGCTCGATCGGTACGTGGCTGCGGTAGCTGTGGCCGACGCTGTGCTTGTACGGTTTCTGATCCTCTAACAGGCCGTGTTCGCGGAAATAGTTCACGATCGCGGTGCGGGCGTCTTCGCGGCTTTTGCCGAGGAGCTGTTCGCGAAGGAACGCCTCGGAGTTGGCGGCGTCTTCCGCGGGCCAGCCGTGTTTGTCGGAGATGCTGGCATCCGGGGCCATCACATTGATGATCGGAAGATTGTGCCGTTGACCGATCTCGTAGTCGTTTGGATCGTGCGCTGGTGTGACCTTCAGGAACCCCGTTGCAAACTGCGCCTTCGGGTCGGCCGGATCGCCACCGAAGCTCACCGGCAAGACTACATAATCGTCTTCAATGATCGGAATTACACGATTGACGATTGGCAGCTTCACGAATTTCCCGCGTAGCTCGGCGGCGCGCGGGTCTTTTGGATTGATCGCGACGGCGGTGTCGCCCAGCATGGTTTCGGGGCGAGTGGTGGCGACGGTCACAGATACGGGCGAAGACACGGGTTGGAAACCCGTGCTACATTGCTCGACCACCGGATAACGCAGGTAGTAAAAAAACCCGTCAACTTCCTCCATCTCCACTTCATCATCCGCCAGCGCCGTCTGCGAGACCGGATCCCAGTTCACCAACCGCTTACCGCGGTAGATCAGGCCGTCTTTAAATAATCGGAAGAACGCTTCGCGGACGGCCCTGGCACGCGGCTCATCCATGGTGAACGCCAGGCGGTCCCAGTCGCACGAACACCCCATCGCCTTAAGCTGGCCGATGATGCGGGCTTCGTATTCGTCCTTCCAGGCCTGTACGACTTCTATAAATTTTTCGCGCGTGAAATCGGTTCGGCGTTTGCCTTCGCCCAGCAGGCGTTTCTCGACCACCGCCTGCGTGGCGATGCCGGCGTGATCGGTGCCGGGAAGCCACACCGCGTTATCGCCGCACATCCGCCGCCAACGGATGATGATGTCTTGCAGCGTGTTGTTGAGCGCGTGGCCCAGATGCAGCGCGCCGGTGACGTTAGGCGGGGGGATGACGACCCCGAACGGCGGGCCGGGGTCAGTCGGCTCGGCGTGAAACAGATTCTCGGCCGTCCAGCAGTCGGAGGCGAGTTTTTCAATTTCGGCGGGAACAAAGTGCTTTGGTAATTCGGTACTCATGGGGTTGTTTGTTGGGGGTTGCGGGTCGTGGGTTGGAGGCGGCTTCCAACCGACAACCCACAATCAACAACCCCACGCTTTCACTTTTCTACATACACAGACTGACCAGACTTAATGGCCACCATCCGCGGCTTTTTGGCGACCAACTGGTCTTTCGAGACCGCGTACAACGGCGAAATCTCCAGGTTGCAATCCGGCTCGTTATTGAGCTTGGGAATATCTGTGACGCCGGCGGCTTCAAGCCAGCGGCAGGCGCGGCGCACCTGATCTCGGCGGCAGGTGTCGGGGCTGTCGGGACCTTCAGCATTTTTTACCGGCGAAAATTCTTCGGCGCGATCAGTTTCATAAACGATCGGGTTCTCGGCCAGCGGAATGGCATCAAACACGAATTGTTCCAGCTTCACCGCGTTGGGCTTCTCCGGCTTGATCGTCACGCCTTTGGCATTGACGTACGGCACTTTCTTCTCCGCCCGATGCCACGGAAGACTGAGATGCCCGCCGGCGTTCAAACGATCGATAAAGCTAACGCGCAGCGCGTGGATCGCGATGCTGCCGGCGTTGAAGCGCAGGCTGCCATCGGGGTTAGCGCTTTTTGCCAGTTCCTCGGGCAGGTCAGAATACTCGATCACTTGCAGCCGGCCGTCGGCGATGCAGAAGTTCCCCACTTTCTCCAGCGCAGCGGCCTTGCGGACCGTTTTGCTCGACATTTCGCTGCCGGTCAGATCATGCAGACCGATGAATAGCGGATCAATGCATTGGACGAGCGGGTTATCCACCTGAAAGTAAGATAAGTGCTCGATGCCGCGCTTCTGCATGTCGGCTAGCGCGCCGGATTTGTAAAGCGCGCGAAGGCTGCCGCCGTGACCGTCGGGTGAGAGGGCCAGCGAGTCGTCCTCCACAAGCAGCATTTCGCCGTTGAAACCGAACGCCGGCATCATGCCCTGCTGGAAGAAGAACACATCATCCTCGTTGTAGCCAAAATAGCCGTGGCGATGGAAGAACGCGCGGCTGGCGGCGTCGTTGGCATCGCTGGTCATCACGTACCACGGAATGGGCTTACCGTGTGTTCTCGCGCGGCCCAGCAACTGTTCGGCGAAGACCTGAAACAGCGGCTTGTTCTTCACCGGGGTCACGGGGTATTCCCCCTTAGGCCCGTCGTATCCAAGCCGCGTGCCCTGACCGCCTGCCACGAGGAAGGCAGCGACTTTGCCTTGATTAAGAAGCTCCTCGCCGCGGGCGCGGGCTTTTGCGTAGAACTCCTTCTGTTCACCCTGCGGCGTACGCGCGTAAGCCTGGGCAGGTTGAATGTCCTGGGGCAGCGCGATAGCCGCTTTGGTCTTCACCTGTGTTTCGATCAACTCTGCGATCATGGCGAGGTCGAGCGACTCCAACTGCATCATGATCTTTTCTTTGCCCGCCACCTCCAGATCATCATAAAAGCGCAGCACCCCCGACTGCCCAATCTGCGCCAGCTTTTGTGCAACAAGTTTGTGCGCCATAATTTCCTAGTCTCCGGTGAGGAGGAATATCCCAACCGCCGTAAAACAGCAACGCCCGCGCTTGAAGGCGGGCGGTGGGCGACGGAACAGTCAATGGGCAGAGCGGGGATCGAACCCGCCATCGCGTCCAAAGCCCGAGTCGCCGGCTAGTACTACAGTAGCGCATCCTCCCATTTAGCCGATAACTCATTGTCGGCCCACATTCGGGCCGGGATGGAGTTTA
>ENA-ORBV01003995-ORBV01003995.1-microbial-mat-metagenome-genome-assembly--contig:-NODE-3995-length-28879-cov-9.503889_pt1 | contig 28879 bp, 28 predicted proteins | sample MGYA00237777_ERZ505514 | MGnify/ENA primary metagenome ERZ505514 (study PRJEB26160, sample SAMN06269048) | microbial mat metagenome | isolation source: Oligotrophic lake microbial mat | place...
GGCATGCGGGGAGGGGGGGATGAGGGATGAGGGAAACACAGTCGAGCAGCGCGCTGATTTTACCTAGCGAAATCCGCTGGCTCCAACCGCCGGTCGCAGCCGGGCTTACAAAGCCTTACACCTTGCTCCCGAACAGGACGCCGCCGCGTCAGTCCTACACACAACCACGGCTTCAAGCGTTGTGCGCCGATCGGCGGCCTCGCGCGTTGAAGGCGTAGTGGCGCCGTGTGCATTCTGTGCGCGGCGCCAGGAGGGGAGCACCATGCACATCGTCAAACCGTGGCTGATCCGGGGGCTGGCCCTCTGGCTGGCGGCTTCCGTCGCCTTTGCCCAGCAACCGCCACCGGCTGGCCGCCAGGACGACCGCCCCCAGTTCCGGCAGGAAGAGCTGGACCAGATGTTGGCGCCGATCGCGTTGTATCCGGATGCGCTGCTGTCGCAGGTGCTGATGGCCGCCACCTACCCGCTGGAGGTGGTGCAAGCCGCGCGCTGGTCCCGGGCCAACCCGGGCCTGAAGGGCGAGCAGGCAGTGCGCGCGGTCGAGGCCAGGGACTGGGACCCAAGCGTCAAATCGCTCGTCGCCTTTCCGCAGATCCTGACCATGATGGACGAGCGGCTGGAGTGGACCGAACGTCTGGGCGATGCCTTCCTCGGGCAGCAGGCGGCGGTGATGGACAGCGTGCAGCACCTGCGCGACAAGGCCTACGCCGCCGGCAACCTGCGCTCCAACGAGCAGATGCGCGTCACGCGGGACGACCGCACGATCGTCATCGCATCGCCGGCCCCGCAGGTGGTGTACGTGCCGTACTACAACCCCTACCTCGTCTACGGCGGCTGGTGGTGGCCGGCCTATCCGCCGGTGTACTGGCCTGCGCCCGTCGTGTACTACCCGCGACCGGCTTTCGTGTCCGGCTTCGTGTGGGGCGCGGGTGTGGCGATCGGCGCCGGCTTCTTCTACGGGGCCTTCAACTGGCCGCATCGCCACGTCACCAACGTGGTCACCGTGAACAACTACTACTACACCCGCAACGCCTACGTGAACCGGCCGGGCTATCCCCAGCGGCCCCCGCCCCTGCCCGGCGCCGCGCCAGTGATTTCGCAGTGGCAGCACGATCCCGGCCATCGCCGCGGCGTGCAGTACCGCGATCGGGCGGTGCGCGAAGCCGTGCTGAGCGTTGACGGCCGCCCCGTTGGCGCCCGGGACGGGCGCGACGACCGTCGCGAGGCGCGTCAGCAGGACCGGGCTTCCAACGGCAACCCCGGCGAACGTCCGGACGCGCGGGCCGAGACGCGGGATCGTCGCGATCCTGGCTCGCGTGCCGAAGCGGCTGCGCCGGCCGGCCGTGCCGATGGGCGTGAGGTGCAGCGCGACAGCCTGCACACGGGTCCTCGCCTGGAACCGCGCGCGGCGACCGAGCGGCCGTCACCGCCGGCGCAACCCGCGCCGACCGACCGCGAGCAGCGCAGCGACACGCGCGGCGATGTTCGTGTGGAAAGCCGTGGTGCGTCCAATGCGCCGGCGATCGAACCCGGCCGTGGACCGGGAAACGACGCGCGCGACCCGGCGCAGGGCCGCGCTGCTGCCGATCGCGGCGAGAGCCGTTCGGAGCGCGCGGACCGCGGACGACGGGAGGTTCCGGAACCCGTCGCGGCAACGCCGACCGCACCTGCGCCGGCAGTCATCCGCGCGCCGGAAGCCCGTGGTGCACAGCCCCGCATGGACAACGCCCCCGAGCGCCAGGCGGATCGCAACCCCGGCGAGCCGCGGGGGGATTACGGCGGCGGTCGCGGGCGTGAACCGCGGGCGGAGATGCATCGCTCCGATGCGCCGGCGGTCGTCGTCCCGCCGTCGGCGCCCGCGCCGCGGCCCCAGATGGCGGAACAGCGCGCACCGCCACCCTCGCCGGTACCCGCTCCCATGCCGCAAGCCCGCATGCAGGCGCCGGCCCCGCCCGCGGCAGCACCTCCGCCACCCCGCGCCGCACCGGCCCCTTCGGCCAGCGCGCCCTCGCAGCAGGGCGGGGGCAATGCGAATGGCGGTGGCCGCGGCGGCGGCGGGTCGCCCGTGCGCTGACGCAGCACGGGAAGTTTCCGGTAGAGTTCCGCCCTCGCGATTGCAACGGGAGGGCGGGTCATGGCGGTACGCTGGGATACGACGCAGGTGGACGGCAGCACAATGCGGATTTACATGGGGGTGCCGGACAAACCCTCGGCGCATCCCGGTATCATCATCGCGCAGCACGCGAGCGGCGTGGACGCGCAGATTCAGGATGCCGTGCACCGCCTGCATCGTGAAGGCTATGTGGTGGCCGCGCCGGAGCTCTACCATCGTCAGCCGGCGAACACCGACCCGTCCAAGCGCCTCGGCTTGCTGGTCGACCGCGAGATCATCGCCGACATCAACGCGACCGTCGCGCACCTCAAGACCCTGCGCATGACCGTGGCTCCGCTCGGCATCACCGGCTTCTGCATGGGTGGGCGGGTGACTTACCTCATGGCCTGCGTCAACCCGGAGTTCAAGGCGGCGGCGGTGTTCTACGGCGGCAACATTTTCCGGGCGCTCGGTGAGGGCCAGAGCCCTTTCGAGCGCTCCAGCGGCATCCAGTGCCCCGTGATCGGCTTCTTCGGCGCGGAGGACACCAATCCCTCGCCCGACGACGTGAAGAAGATCGACGCCGAACTCACGCGCCTCAACAAGTGGCACGAGTTCCACACCTACAACAATGCGGGCCACGCTTTCCAGAACTTCTGGTCGGCGGAGCGCTACCGCGAGCGGGCGTCGCGGGCGTCGTGGACGGAGATGCTGGCGTTCTTTACGGAGTACCTGAAGCGGCCGGTATAAGGCGCCGGGGAGGTTTCAATCCGGCTGTTTCACGCCAGCGTATAAGCCGTTTTCACGGTCGTAAAGAACTCCTGCGCGTAGTGCCCCTGCTCGCGCGGGCCGTAGCTGCTGCCTTTGCGGCCGCCGAAGGGGACGTGATAGTCCACGCCCGCCGTCGGCAGATTCACCATGACGAGACCCGCCAGCGCGTGGCGCTTGAAGTGCGTCGCGTGCTTGAGTGAGGTCGTGGCGATGCCCGAGGACAAACCGAACGGCGTGTCGTTGGCGACGGCCAGCGCTTCCTCGTAGTCCTTCACGCGGATGACGCTGGCGACCGGGCCGAAGATTTCCTCGCGGTTGATGCGCATGGCGGGCGTGGATTCCGTAAACAGCGTCGGCGCCAGATAAAAGCCGTCCGTCCCGCGTTTGAGCCGTTCGCCGCCGGCGGCCAGCGTCGCGCCTTCCGCCTTGCCGATCTCCACGTATTTCAGGTCCTGCTCGAGCTGCGCTTGCGAGGACACCGGGCCAATGTCGGTGCCTGCCTTCAGCGCGTCATCGACTTTCAGTCCCGCCATGCGCTGCTTCATCGCTTCCACGTAGGCGGGGTAGATGCCGGCAGTGACAATCAGCCGGCTCGATGCGGTGCAGCGCTGGCCGGTGGAGAAGAAGGCGCTCTGCACGGAGAGCTCCACCGCGGTCTTGAGGTCGGCGTCGTCGAGCACGACCTGCGGATTCTTGCCGCCCATTTCGAGCTGCACCTTCTTCAGGCTCGCGGCGCAGGCCTGTGCGATGCGTCCGCCTGTTTCCACCGAGCCGGTGAAGCTGATGGCGTCCACACCCTTGTGCTGGATGAGGGCTTCGCCGATGACGCTGCCGCGGCCCATGACAAGGTTGAACACCCCGGAGGGGATGCCGCTGCGCTGGATGATGTCGGCCAGCGCCCACGCGCAACCGGGCACGAGGTCGGCGGGCTTCATCACCACGCAGTTCGCATAGGCGAGGGCGGGTGCGATCTTCCACGCCGGAATCGCGATCGGGAAGTTCCACGGCGTGATCAGTCCCACCACGCCGACAGGCTCCCGCGTCACCTCCACGCCGATGCCGGGGCGCACCGACGCCAGCGTTTCGCCCGCGAGCCGCAGGCATTCACCGGCGAAGAACTTGAAGATATACCCGGCGCGCGTGGCTTCGCCGATGGCCTCGGGGCGCGTCTTGCCTTCTTCCCGCGCGAGCAGTTCGCCGAGTTCTTCCTTGCGCGCAAGGATTTCGTTGCCGATCTTGTCCAGTGCATCGAAGCGCGCCTGGATGTTCGACACCGACCACGCGGGAAAGGCCGCGCGTGCAGCCGCCACGGCTTCGTCCACCTGCGGCGTCTTGCCCTGCGCGTACTCGCCGACGACGTCCGCGAGGTTCGAGGGATTGCGGTTCGGCGCGTAGCCGTCGCCGGCGAGCCAGCGGCCGCCAATCAGATGGTCGTGTTGGGCAGTCATCGGGAAAGTGTCCTTGAGGTTCTTGCTGGATTGCGCGCCTGCGCGCAGGTACCGGGGCGGGAATGATACCGCTCCCTTGAGGGGGATCGCCGTTTCGGTGTCAGCGGCGCGGCGCGATGAGTTGGTAACGCCAGGGTTTTCCGGCCCAATGCGGTCCGGCGTAATCGACGCCGACCCGCGGGCCGCGTCTGACGGCGCGTGGCGCGATGCGCACGCCGCGGTCCTCGACCCACAGGCGGTCCGATACGGTGACGTCCGCGCCGTCGAGATGCCGGTCGATGCCCAGATGGCGCGTGATCCTGCCGGGGCCGAGCAGGAAGTCAGCATCGTCGTCATCCCCGATGGCGATCCCGCGGATCAGCACGCACTCCGGCTTGCCCTCGCCCACCGTGCTGAAGTTGAGTAGCCAGTGGATGCCGTAGCAGAGGTAGACGTAGGCCGTGCCGCCGTCGCGGTAGAGCGGCTCCACGCGCGGGGTGCGACGGCCGCCGTGGGTGTGCGCGGCACGGTCAGCGGGCCCCTTGTAGGCCTCCACCTCCACGATCATCGCCGCCCGCGTGTGGCCGCGTTCGCGCCGCACGAGGTACTTGCCGAGCAGGTCGCGGGCGACGAGGAGTGTCGGGCGGTTGAAATCGGCGCGGCTGAGGCGGCGCGCGGATGGCGCTTGCACTGCGGGCATGAAGTCGATCAGCCCGGACCGGGCGTCACGCCTTCGGGGATGGCGTCGTCGATCGCTTTCGAGAGGACATTGAAGGCCTCATCCCCGAAAGCCTTGTCGTCCATGTAGCGGGTTACGATCTTGTCGTTGTCGGCCATGCGCTGGACCATCAGGTCTTCAAGCAGTTGCCGCAGGCCGAGCTGGAATTTGTCGAAAGGATTGGCGCGCCGCAGTTTGACGACCTGCTCGTCCGCGGTCGCTTTCTCGCGGATCTGCTCGAAGAAGAACCGGTCCTCGTCGGTAAAGTTCGTTCCGAAGCGCTCGTTGAGCACCTGGATGATCTCGGACAGCGGCCCGCGTCGGCGCGAGGATGCAGTCGAAGCGGCGCAGCACCGTCAGCGGCAGGATGACCTTGCGGTACTCGTTTCTCTTGTACGGGCCGCGCAGCAGGTTGCAGATGCTCCAGATGAAGCTGGCGATCTGAGAATGGGTTTCAGCGAGCATGGAATGGGTCCATTGTCTGAGGCGGCTGGGAGGAAATCGGAGGGTAGCGGAATTCGGTTCCGGTGATGGCCTGATGAGTTTGTTTATCTGGACCTCAGCTCTCGCCGAGCAGACGAATTTTCTACGCAATGGGCAGGTCTAATCGCAGGTTTCGCCTGATCTGATCGAGTCTGCTTTCCGTAACCCGAGCCTGCTCTGCAAAGTCCGGCCATTTCTGCACCGCTGCGCGGACCTCCTCGACGATTGTCTCTGCGCGGCCGCGTTTCATCAACGCGCTTTTGGCGCATTCACGGAAGTCGACAATCGTGAAGTTGTCGCGCTTGCCGTTCATCGTCATTTGGTGGCTCTTGAGCCAGATGTTCTCGGGGTCGTACGCATAGGTCGCGTCGAAGGCGGGTGAAAGCGACCATGTGCCTGCCTTGTCCATCAAGAAGGCGATGTTCTTGACGTGATCGTCCTGATTGCGCGCAATGATGTTGAACGCCATCCGTCTAAACTGTTCTTCGGTCGCGGACATCGGCAGGGTCAACTGGCGCATGACAAGAAAAGCCTGTTCGTAGGCATGCGCGCCTGGGCTGTTGTAGTCGTAATGCGCGAGCGCGCCGAGCGATTGCATGTGCAGTTTTTCGCCGGCTTCCGTGCGGTCGAAGCGCCGGGTCATGAAATGTCGCCTGCCATTTTCTTCAAGGAGGCGGCACTCGCTCATGGCCACGCCTGCCGCTTTGGCCATCAGCGAATAGGCATACTCGATGGCGCAGTAGCCCTGTGGGTCGGCGAGTTCTTTGTCCCGGTTGCCTGACACCCCGTCGAATTTCAGCAGCCAGTACTGAAATCCCGACCCGGCCTTGGTTTGTCCCGAGCGGACTTCGTTTGTCTGCGGGTTCCAGGCGATGATCGCCTTGGCGCGTGCGCCGCCGGCAGACGTCCCGACGTGCAGAAGGTCCCGCAACGCATCTGCCTTGGCTGGTTCCGCAAGCGAAGCCTGGAGCTCGCTGCGATGGGTGAGAACTTCCGACGCCAGTGCCACCAGCGCATCAATTTCAATCCGCTTCGCGCGACGTGGTTTGGGGCCTTCACTCGGCGCGAACTCTAGCGCGCCCATGCCGCGCGTGCCGATGTAGCAAAGCCGCTCAACGGCGTTGAAGCTCTCCGGGCTGCGGCCCTCTGTCGCCAGCCACGAGTCGATCAGGGTGTTACCGAACTTGTCCGGCAGCGAGTCGGCGAGGAGGCCGGGAAGACCATGAAATGTTCTGGCAGGAATCTCGGGGAACTCATACACGCGGTTGCTGAGCGGCATGGTGACGGGGGAGACCTCAATACGGCTCCGCGCAAATGTCGGGTCGTATTGAAACGCCGCGGTTTCGCGGCCGACGGCTAACGACACGGCGCCTATGGTCCGCCCCCAGAGCTTTACGCGCGCGATGGTCGTCACGGCTTATCGTTCCATGTCCACTGGCCGGCGGCTGGGCCGGGGAGAGCGGGCGCGCGGGCGGAGGAGGCGCGCTTGCGTTCTTTGCCGCGCAGCTCCAGTTGCGTGATCGGGCTCGGCGCAGGCTCCGGGATCAGCGCATCCAGGCGCTCAATCAGATTGAGCACACGGCAGACGCGCACGAAGCTCGCCAGTTTCGCTACGCCCCCCGTTTCCATGCGCTCTACCGTGCGTTTGGAGAGGCCAGCTTGAGTGGCTAGCTCTGCCTGCGTCAGGTTTTGCTCCAACCGTGCTTGCGCCAGCCGCCCCCCCAGTTCTTGGAGTATCGCGGCATCTGAAAGCTGCTTTGAGATCTTCATAGGGCGCCAATTATGACGAGTAAATTGCAATTAATGCACTTATATCGACTTTTTTGGCGAATTACTATTTATTAACTTTTAAATCGTCATAAATAACGATTTACAGATGAAAATATAAATTTATCGTCATATATGGCGAATAAAGTATATCTCCATGTTGTAAACTGTGAATGCCCACTAACTACCGCCGGCCTCGAGGGCAAGGCATGACTTGGCGGTAAATCGAGGTGTCTTCCTGGATTCCGGCTGAGAGGGAAAGGGGCCTCCCCCTTCCTGGCCGGAATGACGGGCAAAAGCGGACGGGTTTTAACGCCGGATGATCGAGTAATCGACCCCGCGCCCGATGCCCAGACGGAAGCCCTCCACCCGCAGCACCTGCCCCGGGGTGATGTTGGCGAGGTTCACGTCCGGGCCGAAGGTGTTGATGAGCTCCGCGTGCTGCTTGGGGAAGCGGTAGGGATCCGCCTCGATCAGCAGGCGTTCGAACCAGGACTGCTTCTTGAGCGCTTCGATGGCATCGGCGCGCGTGGCGACCAGCATGTCGAAGTCGCTCTGCTCGACGATCACGTGTTCGATGCCCTGCTTGCCGACGGCTTCAACAATGCCGCCCAGCTCTTCGATGGACAGCGGCGCGGTTGGATTCTTGCGGCCGAATTCGTACTTGATGTAGAGGCCGCGCTTCTGGAAGCGGTCGATCATGCGCGCGCGCTCGTCGTCGGTCAGCGCCACGTAGTTCTCGGAGATTTCCAGGCCGCCGATCTCGAGGTCGGCCAGCAGCTTCTCCAGCCCGTCGAGTTCGTTCTTCTGCCAGGCGTATTCGAACAGGATGCCGCCAGCGAAGGGGATGACATCGAATTCGCGGTAGACCCGGGCGGCCGCTTTCACCACATCGCGCGGCAGCAGCAGGGCGTTCAGCGCATAGATCTTGGCGAAGTCGATGTAGTTCGCGCAGGCTTCCAGCAGGGGGCGGATGCCACCCTCCGCGCCGGTCCAGCCGAAGGTGTCCGGGCCGAAGTCGATCATGGAAGTGATGCCGCGCTTGCGCGGCTTTGGCGTGCGGGCGGGGAGCGTCAGGGCCATCGCGATCAGCTCTTGGGGACGTAATCGTCGGGCGCCCCGGGAGGAATCGGCGGATGGGCTTTCAAACTCTGCTGGAACGCATGGATCATTTTCCGCAGCGGCGTGCGGACCCAACTGAAGGTGTTGCCGACGTCGCATTCCTCCTTGGGGTCGCGCGTCAGGTTGAAGATGTAGGGGGTTTCCAGGTGGTTGGCGCCGTCGTTCGGCTCGCGCTCGAGCACGATGTGCATCTTCCAGTCGCGCCACTTGGCCGCCCGCAGTTCCTGCTTGATGTAATAGACGAAACCTTCGCGGTTGGATTTCGGCTGTTTGCCAGTGAAGAAATCGAGCTGGTCCACGCCGTCGATCGCGCGGTCCTTCGGCACCTCGGCGCCAACCACGCGCGCGAGCGTGGCGTAGAGGTCGGTGATGTGGACGATCTCGTTGGTGACGCCGCCCGGTGCGACCTTGCCCGGCCAGCGCAGGATGAAGGGCACGCGCAGCGCGCCTTCCATGGCCGTGTGGTACGTGCCAGTCCACGGGCCCGCGGTGCCACGCCAAGGCTGACGGAATTCGGGGCCGTTGTCGCTGCCGAAGAAAAACAGCGTGTTGTCGCGCAGACCGAGCGCATCCACGGCGTCGAGCATCTGCCCGACACGGAAGTCCATCTCGTGCATCGAGTCGGCGAAGTCCCCCGCGCCGGTTTTACCCGCGAAGTCGTGGTGCGGCAGCGTCGGGTAGTGCAGGTGCGTGAGCGGCACGTACGCAAAGAACGGCTTGTTCGCTTTCGCCTGCCGCGTCATGAAATCGATGGTCTTCGCCGTCAGCTCGGAATCGATGCGGCGGCGGGCTTCCAGATCGTAGACGTGCGCGTTTTTCGCCGGTTGCCCCTTCACGCCTTCCATCACGTAGGGCAGGGGCACGACTTCCGGATCGAAGCCGGGCGAACTGGTGAACATGCTTTCGTTGGTGGTGCGCGGGATGCCGTACCACTCGTCAAAGCCGCGGTCCTTGGGGTAGCGGCCTTCCTTGTCGCCCAAGTGCCACTTGCCGTAACAGGCGGTGGCGTAGCCCTTGCCCGCGATCAGTTGCGCGAGCGTGATTTCCCACGGGATCAGCCCCTGCGGCAGGCCGGCCGGTACCGATTGCAGCGCGCCCGTGCGGATGGGGTGCCGCCCGGTCATCAGCGCAGAGCGCGTTGGCACGCAATCCGACTCCACGTTGAAGTTGAGAAACTTGAGGCCCTCCGTCGCCAGCGCGTCGATGCGCGGCGTGGGCGCGCCGCGCAATGCGCCGCCGCCGTAGCAGCCGAGTTCACCCCAGCCGAGGTTGTCGGCGAGGATGAGGACGATGTTGGGTGTGGAAGTCTCGTTGGGCATGCGAATGGCTCCGTGGCAGTGTCGCGACCGACGGTGAATGCTAGCATCCCGCATCCCGCATCCCGCATTCCTTCCCGAGGTTTCCGCCGTGGCCTTCATCATCCGACCCTCCCGTTTGCGCCTGCCGCTATGCGCGCTGGCGCTGTTGTCAGCGTCCTTGGCGGGGGCGCAGCCATACCCGACCAAACCGGTGCGCCTGCTGGTGCCGTTCGCGGCCGGCGGCGCGGCCGACACGATCTCGCGCACCGTCGCCGAACGGCTCGGCGCGTCGCTCGGCCAGCAGTTCGTGCCTGACAACCGCAGCGGCGCGGCGGGCACCATCGCGCTCGAGCTGCTGGCGAAGGCAGCGCCCGACGGCTACACGCTCGGCACCGCCGGCGACACGATATCCCTGCTGCCGTTCACGTACAAGGGGCTCACGTGGGACCCGCGCACGAGCTTCACGCCGATCAGCCTGATGTCCACGCAGCCGCTGGTGTTGGTGGTGCATGCCTCAGTGCCCGCGGCGACCTTCAAGGAGTTCGTCGCCTACGCAAAGTCCAAACCCGGGCAGCTCGTGTTTGGCTCTTCCGGGCACGGCCACTCGCAGCATCTGACCGGCGAAATGATCAAGAAAGCAGCCGGCTTCGACATGACGCACGTGCCCTACAAGGGCGGCGCGCAGGCGATCATTGATCTCGTCGGTGGCCAGATTCCCGTTGCCGTACTCGGGGCTTCCACGGTGATTCCGCATCATCGCGCCGGCAAGGTGCGCATCCTCGGCGTCACCGGCCGCAAGCGGTCCACGGTATTGCCGGAGGTGCCGACGTTGGCCCAGTCGGGCGTGGCGGGCATCGACGTGCTGCAGACGCTGGGCCTGTTCGGCCCGCCGAAGCTTCCGTCGGCACTGGTTGTCCGCCTGAACGCCGAAGTCGCGAAGGCGCTGGCCGCACCGGCCACGCGGGAGAAGCTTGAATCGGCGGGTTTCGAGCCGAGCCCGAGTACGCCGCAGGAGCTCGAAGCGCTGGTGCGCGCCGACTATGAACGCTGGGCGCGCGTGACGAAGGAACTCAACCTCAAGTTCGAATAGCCGCAAGGACGTCCCCGCCGCGTTCGCGGCTACAATCCGGCCGGGCGCCACGCTCGGGAGCGCCACACCAACCGGAGGAAGATCCATGCAGTCAGCCGTGATAATCGCCCTGGTGCGCGGCATCGTGTCCTTCTCATGCGCGCTAGCGATCACGGCGCCGGCGGCCGCCCAGTCGTACCCGCATAAGCCGGTGCGTGTCATCGTCGGCTATGCCCCGGGAGGCTCGGGCGATGTCATGGCGCGCGTGTTCGGACAGCGGCTGTCGGAGAGCTGGAGCCAGCAGATGATCGTGGATAACCGGCCCGGCGCCAACGGCATGATCGGCGCCGCGGCGGTCGCCCGCGCCGCGCCCGACGGTTACACCTTCCTGTTCGGGTACGTATCCGAGGTTGCGATCAACCCGAGCCTCTACAGCAAGATGACCTACGATCCGGCGCGCGAGCTGGTACCGGTGGCCATGGGCGGTGTGCTCCCGCTGCTGCTGGTCAGCAACCCCTCGTTGCCAGCGAAATCCGTGCGCGACCTGATCCGGCTGGCGAAGGCGCGTCCAGGCGAACTCACTTACGGGTCGGCGGGCTACGGTTCGCCCGCGCATCTCGGCGCCGAATATCTGAAGCGGACGGCAGGCGTGGACATTACGCACGTGCCGTACAAAGGCGGCGCCGAAGTCGTGACCGCGATCTTGAGCGGCCAGGTCATGGTTTTCTTTTCGGGCATTCCGCCCGCGATCGCGCACGTCCGCTCCGGGCGCCTGCGCGCACTGGCGGTATCCACGGCCGCACGCGTGCCCGGGCTGGAGGAAGTGCCGCCGGTGGCGGAGGCGGGGGTGCAGGGCTTCGACATGGCCGGCTGGTTCGGCTATTTCGCGCCCACCGGTACGCCTAGGGACGTGATCGACAAGCTCGCCTCCGGCGTCAGCGCCATCCTCAGGCAACCGGAGACCGGGCGCCTGTTCGTGCAGCAGGGCATCGTCATCGCGGAGATGGGCCCTGAGAAGTTCGCGCCCTTCATCCAGGCCGAAGCGCAGAAATACGCGCGCATCATCCGCGAGTCGGGCGCAAAGGCGGAGTAGGCTGCCGTGACGGCGGCGGGCATCGATCTGGCCACGGAAGTGGCCGAAGGCTTCGCGGTGCCGCCGTTCGGTATTCCTCTGGAGAGCCTCGCGTCTCTGACCCTGCCAGACGGGCGCAAGCTGCATCCGCGGCATCGTTCGGCGCGGTTCGACGAAGAGGTTCTCCCGCATGTGACCTCGGCGCATCTCGCGTGCGGCGTGCATTCCGGCGATCCCCTGCTGATCCGCCGCACCGCGGCGATGCTCGCAGCGCGCGGCATCCGGCTGGGCGCGCATCCATCCTATCCGGACGCATTCGGTTTCGGCCAACGGCGCCAGGCGATGCCAGACGAAGACGTGAAAGCCGTGCTGCTGTATCAGTTCGGCGCGCTGGCCGCGATCCTGCGCGGCATCGGCGCGCGAATGGAGCATGTGAAATGCCATGGTGCGCTCGCCTTTGACGTCTCCTACGAAGAGCAGTTCTGCGCGGTGATGGTCGACGCTGTGAAGACTTTCGATCCGGAGCTGATCGTCGTGCTTATGGCGGGTTCCCCCGGCCTCGACTACGGCAGGGCGCGAGGGCTGCGTGTCGCCGCCGAAGGTTACGTTGACCGCGGTTACGACCGGCACGGCAGGCTGGTGCCCCGCGAGCATCCGCAGGCGTTGATCGCGGGCGCCGACCGTGCGGCGGCGCGCGTCGCGGAGTTCGTGTGTGAAGGCAAGGTGACCTGCGTCGACGGCACGCGGATCGACCTGCACGTGGATACGCTGTGTCTGCACAGCGATACCGCGGGCGCAGGGGCGATCGCCGCCGCGGTGTCCGACCTGCTGTCGTCCCGGAAACTGGCGAAAGTGCCGCTGCGGGACCTGATCGGTTGACCGGAGCGCGTTGTCGCCGCGCCCCGACGCATGACGCGGCAGCGTTCGCGGCTACAATTCGGGCCGACGGCGCGCAGACAAGCGCCGCACCCTCCTGAGGAGAATCGCATGTCACGACGTTACGTTTCCCGGGCGCTCGCGCTCGCATTCGCATTCGTGTTCGCCGTCGGCTCGCTGGCGACAGCTACCGCGCACGCGCAAGGCTGGAAGCCTTCGTCCCCGGTTGCTTTCGTGTCGCCGTCCTCGCCTGCAGGCAGCCTCGATCTGACCGCGCGCCTGATCCAGAAGATCTGGGACGAGCGGCGCACGATCGGCGTGCCGGTCGTGGTCATCAACAAGCCGGGGGCCGGCAACGGCATCGCGTGGACCTACCTTAACGACCGTGCGGACGGTCTCGCGATTTCCATCGGCAACACCAACCTCGTGTCCAATCCGGTGACCGGCGTGCACGGCCTCGGCCATCGCGACGTAACACCGCTCGCGCTGATGTTCGACGACTACTTTGTGTTGGTTGTGCGCGCGGATTCCCCGTACAAGTCCATGCTCGATGTGCGGCAGAAGCTACAGGCGGATTCCGGTGCCGTCGCGATCGGCTTCGGTCCGGGCCTCGGTTCCGGCGGCCATACTGCCGCTGCGGTGGCGTGGAAGTCCATGGGCGCCGACGTCCGCAAGGGACGCTTCGTGCCGTATAAGTCCGCACCCGAGGGCATCGTCGCGATGCTTGCGGGGGAAATCGACATGGTCAGCGGAACGGCAGCCAACATGCCGCCGTTCCTGGCATCCGGACGCGTGCGCGCGCTGGCCGTAGTCGGCCCGCAGCAACTCACTGGTGCGCTGGCGGCGGTGCCCACCATGCGCGAGCAGGGATTCGACGCGGTGTTCACCAACTGGCGCGGCATCGTCGGTGCGAAGGGTATGCGCCGCGACCAGGCGGCGTACTGGGAGAATGCGCTGGCCGTCGTCAACGAGTCGGACGCTTGGAAGAAGGAACTGGAGCGCAACTTCTGGCGCGCCAACTTCATGACCGGCCCGAAGCTGTGGGAATTCCTCGACGCGGAAGCGGTCCGCTTTCGCGTCCTGCTAACGGAACTGGGGTTGAACAAATGATGCGCCCGGCCGTTCGTTGCATCGCACTCGCCGCCGCGTGCATCGCCGGGCTCGCCGCCGGCGGGGCGTACGCGCAAGGCTGGAAACCCACCCGTCCCGTCGCGCTGCTCGTCGGCGCCGCACCCGGCGGCAGCATCGACCTCACCGCGCGGCTGATCCAGCGGGCGCTGGACTCGCAGAAGCTGGTGCCGACGCAGATCATCGTCATCAACAAGCCGGGTGCCGGGCAGGGCATTGCCTGGGCCTATATGGTCGAAAAGGGCGGCGACGGCCACGCACTGGCGATGGGCGGTCCGAGCCTGACCTCGAACCCCATCCTCGGCACGCACAACATCGGCTACCAGGACGTCACCACCGTGGCGATGCTGTTCGACGATTACATGGCGTTCGTGGTGCGCGCGGATTCGCCCTTCAAGTCGATGCGCGATGTCGTGGAGAAGCTGCGCAAGGACCCCGGTTCGGTGTCGATCGGCGTGGCGCCTGCACTCGGCAGCGGCGCCCACATGGGCGCGGTGATGGGGCTGCGCGGTGCCGGCGTGAAAGTGAAGGACGTGCGCTTTATCGTTTACAAGGCCGCCGGCGAGGCGCTGACTGCAGCAATCGGTGGCGAGATCGATGTGGTATCCGGCACGGTGGCGAATTTCCCGCCGCATTTCTCGTCCGGCCGCATCCGCGTGATCGGCGTCACTTCGCCGCAGCGATTGGGCGGCGTGATGGCCAACGTGCCGACGCTGAAGGAGCAGGGCATCGATGCCACCTACACGAACTGGCGCAGCGTGATCGGCCCCAAGGGCATGGCGCGTCCGCAACTGGCGTTCTGGGAAAACGCGCTGGCGCAGGTGGCGAAGACGGACGAATGGCAGAAAGATCTGGAGCGTAACTTCTGGACCGCGAACTTCCTGACAGGCGCGGCGGCGAAGAAGTACATGGACGAGCAGGGCGTGCTGTTCCGCAACGTGTTCATCGAACTCGGCATGGCCAAACAGGAACAGAAATGAAGCAACCCAACATCCTCCTCATCACCTCCGACCAGCAACGCGCCGACTGCAACGGCTTCGAAAACCCGGACGTCAAGACGCCGCACCTCGACCGCCTCGCGCGAGACGGTGCGCGCTTCACGGCCAACATCACGCCCAACCTCGTGTGCCAGCCTTCGCGCGCGTCCATCCTGACTGGCATGCTGCCGCTGACGCACGGCGTGTGGGACAACGGCGTGGATCTCGATCCCAAGGTCGGCGAGCAGGGCTTCGCGGGCACGCTCGGGCGCGCCGGCTATCAGACGGCGTTTTTCGGCAAGGCGCACTTCGCGACCAAGACGACTTTCGCACCCACGGGCACGCCGGAGTGCGAACGGAGTCAGGCGAAGTACGGCCCGAACTGGTTCGGCCCTTACATGGGCTTCCAGCACGTGGAATTGAGCGTGCTGGGCCACCTGCACCGTACACGGCCGCTCAAGCGGCCGCCGATGGGGCATTACGAGCGCTGGTTCCTCTCGCGCGGCCAGGACGAGGAAGCGATGAAGCTGTGGGCGCAGGGCCTGCCGCCCGAGGTTGGCGCCGCGCAGACCTGGAGTTCCGCGCTGCCGGTGGCCTGGCACAGCAGCACCTGGATCGCCGATCGCATGCTGAAGTTCATGCACACGCGCGACCAGGCCAAGCCGTTCTGCACCTGGGTGTCCTTTCCCGATCCGCACCATGCCTTCGACTGCCCGGAACCCTGGGTGCGCATGTACGACCCCAAGAGCGTCACACTGCCGAAACACCGCACCCGGGACCTCGAACGGCGGCCGTGGTGGCACAAGGCCACGCTCGAGAGCGCGCCGCAGCTCACGGACCCCGAGATGCTCAAGTTCCGCGCGGAAGGTTCGCGGGTGCCGCCGCAGACCGACGAGCAGCTGGCCCACATGACGGGCAACTACTACGGCATGATTTCGCTCATCGACCACAACGTCGGCCGCATCCTGGAAGGCCTCGCCGAACACGGCCTCGCGGACAACACGCTGGTGGTCTACAGCACGGACCACGGCGACATGCTGGGCAACCATGGGCTGTACCTGAAAGGCCCCACGCCGTACGACGACCTCATGCGGGTGACGCTGGTCGCGCGCGGTCCGGGCGTGAAAGCGGGCGGGGTCATCCGCGAACCGGTGTCCACGCTGGACCTCGCGGCGACCTTCTACGAGGCCGCGGGCACGCAGGCCCCGGTGCCGGTGCAGAGCCGCAGCCTGATGCCCTTGCTGGCAGGCAAGCCGGAAACGCGCGATGCCTCGTACAGCGAGTGGTACGTGCATCCCTCGCGCTGCGGCGTGCCGCTCAAGCTGCGCACCGTGCGCACCAAGCAGTGGAAGTGCACCTTCGAACTGGAGTCCGGTGCGGGTGAACTCTACGATCTCGTCAACGACGCGGGCGAGATGAACAACCTGTTCGACGACCCCGGCTATCGGAAGGCGCGCGACGAGCTGGAAGGCCTCATGCGGGCGCGGCCCGGCAAGATCGTCGATCCGCTGCCGGAGCCGATAGGTATGGCGTAGGACGTACTACCAGGCGATCGCGTACGCCTCGCGACGCGGATCGGCGCCGGCGTGGCGCAACCCGGTTTCCGGATCGACAGTGACCGCACAGACCGCACCCGCGCGGGAAACGATGTCCGGCCAGACCTCCACGTCGTGCCCCAGCGCGCGCATGGCCGCGATGGTGTCCGTCGGGAACCGGCCTTCCATGTTCAAGCGCGCCGGATAGTACGCATACGGTGCGAACGAGTTGGGGAAGCTGAACGTCGCGAAGCGGGGCGCTTCGATCGCCGCCTGCACCGGCATGTTCCATTCGGTCACGTTCAGGAACACCTGCAGCATGGCCTGGATCTGCACATCGCCGCCGGGCGTGCCCCAAGCCATCAGCAAACGTCCGTTCTTGAACGCCAGCGCCGGGGTTGGCGTCAGCCGGGGCCGTTTGCCCGGCGCGACTTCGCTCGGATGCCCTGGCTCCAGGCGCGATTGCGAGCCGCGCGAGGAGATAACCATGCCGAGGCCGGGGATCACGGGCGCATCGTATGAGCCGTCCGACAGGGTTGCGGAATAGGCATTGCCATCGTCGTCGACGACGGCGCAGTAAATCGTATCGGGCCCCGTTATCGATGTGGTGGCCGTCGGCGCCAGCACCGCACTGCGGTAGGGACGCGCGGTGGCAGACGGCAGGCCATGCTCGGGCATGCCCGGAAAGGCGGCCCGCGGGTTAATGCGGGCACGCTGCTTTTCCGCATAAGCCGCCGACAGGAGTTCCCGACTCGGGACGGACACGAACTTCGGGTCGCCGACGTAAGCCTCGCGGTCCGCGAACGCCAGTTTCATTGCTTCCGTCAGTACGTGGATATAGGCCGGCGTGTTGTAGCCCAGCGCCTTGAGGTCCACGCCTTCCAGGATCTTGAGCGTTTCCAGCAGCACGATGCCCTGGCACCAGGCATCGCAGCCGTGCACCTCGATGCCCTTGTAAGTGCAGTGCAGGCTTTCTTCCACCGGTGTTTGAAAGGCAGCGAGGTCGGACTTGCGCATGAAGCCGTCGTTTTCGAGGTGGTACGCGTGCACGGCATCCGCAATCGGACCACGGTAGAAGTAATCGTGCGCGGCCTGCAGCTTGTCGAGGCGTGAACCGGCGGCGGAACGCTCGGCGTCGATCATGGCTTGGATAGACTTTGCGAGGTCGGTTTGTTTGAAGACGCTACCGACGACGAGCGGTCGCCCGCCAGGCAGGAAAATCGCCGCGCTGCCGGGCCAGCGGCGGTAAACCGCTTCATGCGTTGCCGTGCTGCCGGCCAGCACCGGATAGACCGCGAAGCCGTCACGGGCGAGCTGCATGGCGGGAGTGGCGGCCGCTTCGAAGGAAATGGTGCCGTAGCGTTTGAGCGCCTCGACATGCGTGGCGGGTGCGGCGGGAATCACCGTGCGCAGCAGGCCTTCGGGTACGGCGCTGCCGCCTTCCTGGATCAGGCGCGCCTTGTCCGTGGCCGCCGGCCAGTAGCCGAGGCCGGCCAAGCTGACGACACGGTTTTCCTTACGCAGGTAAACGAGCGTCGGTGCCACGCCGGCAAAACTTACCAGGTCCGGTTGCAACACCGCGAGCGCCATCGCCGCCGTGACGCCCGCATCGATGGCATTGCCGCCCTGCTGCAGGATCTGCATCGCCGCGGCCGAGGCGAGGTAGTGGCCGCAGGAAACGGCATAGTGGCTGCCGGTAACCGTGGGGCGCCAGCTCGGGTTCTGCACGGCAGCGGCGGATCGTTGGACCTGCGGGGACTTGCTCATGGGCGTGCGTTCGTCAGTGGCCGTTCGGTTTAGGGTGGCTAGTCGCCGCGGATCCCGGTTTGCTTGATCAGCGTGCCCCATTTTTCGCGTTCCGCGCGCAGATACTGGCCGAACTGCTCGGGGCTGCTGGCCACGGGTTCGAAGCTCTCCACCGCCATGCGCGCAACGAAATCGGGTTGACGCAGCGCGGCTGCAATTTCCTTATGCAGACGGTCGATGATCGGCTTCGGTGTTTTGGCAGGCGCGAGCACGCCGTACCACTGCGTGACGTCGAATCCCGGCACACCGGATTCGTCCAGCGTGGGAAATTCGGGCGCGCTTTTGGCGCGGGTCCGGGTCGTCACGGCAAGGCCGCGCAACCGGCCGGTCTTGACGTGCGGCAGCACGGTCGGGATGACCGCGAACAGCACATGGACCTGGCCGGCGATAAGGTCGGGCAGGGCGGCGGCGTTGCCCTTGTAGGGCACGTGCACGAGATTGAGCATCACCGTGCGCTTGAACAACTCGCCGGTGAGGTGGGGCAGGCTGCCGCTGCCGGCCGAGGCGTAGTTGATCGCGCCCGGCTTTTCGCGTGCGAGCGCGATGAGTTCACTGACCGACTTCACGGGGAGCGTCGCGCTACTGGCCAGCAAGAAGGGCAGCGAGATGGCCTGCGTCACCGGCGCGAAATCGCGGATCGGGTCGTAGGCGGCGGGATACATGAAGGGGTAGATCACGAGATTGGCGCTCGGGATGATCAGCGTGTAGCCGTCGGGTGCGGCGCGTGCCGTGAGCTCCGCGCCGGCGCTGCCGCCGCCGCCCGCGCGGTTGTCGATCACTACGGGTTGCTTGAGGCTCTCGCCGACGCGGCTGGCGATGCCGCGCGCGAGGATGTCCACGCCGCCGCTCGGCGAGAACGGCGCAATCAGGCGAATGGGTTTGGAGGGATAGTCGTCCGCTGCCCACGCGTTTTCCGCACAAAGGGCCATGGCCGGCAGGAGCCGTACTAGCACGGATATTCCGAATCGGTGCGTACCCATCATTTGACCTGGATGCCGTGGCCCTGCAGCAGCGAGACCCAGCGCTTCTGTTCGCTGCGCCACAGCGCCATGAAGTCCGCCTGCGAGCTGCCGACCACATCGGCGCCCAGGCCCACGAACTTGTCCCGCGTTTTCGGGGCGTGCAGGATGCGGACGATCTCGCGGTTGAGTTTGGCGACGATGTCCGGCGGCGTTTTCGCCGGCATGGTGAAGCCGTACCAGGTGGCGGTGTCGAAGCCCGGCACCGCGTCGGCGATGGGCGGAATCTCGGGCGCCGCCGCGGCGCGTTTAGCGCTGCTCACGCCGAGCGCGCGCAGCCTTCCTCCGCGGATCAGCGGCAGCGCGGGCGCGAGGCTGGGAAAGTTCATCGCCACCTGGCCGCTGATGACATCCGTCAACGCCTGCGTGCTGGACTTGTACGGCACATCCGTCATCTCGATGCCCGCCATGACCCTGAACAACTCGCCGGTCAGGGAACTGGTCGTGCCCCTGCCCGCAGAGGCGAAATGCAGGGGGGCGGGCTGGGCCTTGGCATAGGCGATCAGCTCTTTCACGCTGCGCGCCGGAAACTGCTGCGACACCACCAGCACGTTGGACACGACGGCCACCAGACTGACGGGAACGAAGTCCCGGAAAGGCTCGTAATCGACGCTCGCGAGCGCGGGATTGACCAGGAACGACGGTCCGATGACGTACAAGGTATAGCCGTCCGGCGCCGCGCGGGCGGCGATGCCCGCGGAGATGGAGCCGCCGGCGCCGTCGCGGTTGTCGACGACCACCTGCTGGCCCCAGCTTTCGGTCATCTTCTGGCCGACGGTGCGGGCGATGGTGTCGAGCATGGTGCCGGGGGTGAAGCCGACGATGATGCGAATGGGCTTGCTGGGGAAATTCTGGCTTTTGTCCTGTGCGTGTGCCGCGCTCGCCACCGCCAGCAAAGCGGCCGTCATGATCCTGAAGGTTCGCATGGGTTGATCCTTTTGCATCCGGCGCTTTATTGGGGGCGAATACCGAGCTGTTTGATCAGCGCGAACCAGCGTTCCTGATCGGCTTTCCAGAGCGCAAGGAAAGCCTCGGGACTGCTGCCGACGACGTCCGCGCCCAGCGCCACGAATTTTTCCTTCACATCGGGCGACTGCACGCCGCGGGCAATCTCCCGGTTGAGCTTGGCGACGAGTGCGGGCGGCGTCCCGGCCGGCAGCGCGACGCCGTACCAGTTCGTCACGTCATAGCCCGGAACGGAATCGATCATCGGGGGGATGTTGGGCGCGGCGGTGGCGCGCGTGGCGCTGCTCACAGCCAGGGCGCGCAGCCGTCCAGCCTGGATGTGCGGCATCGCCGGGGCCAGGCTCGGGAAGTGGATGGGGATCTGGCCGCTGATGACATCGGTCATGGCCTGCGCGCTGGAACGGTACGGCACATCGATCAGCTTGATACCCGTCTTGACCGCGAACAGTTCGCCGTTGAGGGAGCTGGTCGTGCCCATGCCAGAGGACGAGAACTGCAGGGGCGCCGGTTGCGCCTTGGCGTATGCGATCAGTTCCTTCACCGTGCGGACCGGCAGCTGCGGCGACACCACCAGCACGTTGGGCACCACGGCGACGAGCGACAGCGGCTTGAAGTCCCGGAACATGTCGTACTGCACCGGCATGAGAGCCGGATTGATCAGCATGGCGGGGCCGACCATCAGCAGCGTATAGCCATCGGGCGTGGCGCGCGCGGCGATGCCGGCGGCGATGGTGCTGCTGGCGCCTTCGCGGTTCTCGACGATGACCTGCTGGTTCCACGTCTCGGTGAACTTGAAGCCGATCCGCCGGGCAATCGTGTCCGCCATGGTGCCGGCCGTATAGCCGACGATGATGCGGATGGGTTTGGTCGGGAAATCGCCGCTACTCTGGGCGTGGACGGAGGCATTCGGTACGATGCCGCAGAGGGCGGCAAGGCTGGCTGCGGAGAGTGTGCGCATGGTTTCAGTCCTTCGTATTGAATGTCATGGAAGTCTCCCTGGCAGGACAGGCAGCACGTTCTTGTAGGTTTATCAGTCAAACCGGCTCAGCGCATAGGGCCGGGCATCGATGGGCGGCGGGCTGCCCGCCACCAGGTGCCCCATGATCCTTGCGGAGATCGCGGCCTGCGTCAGCCCCAGGTGCTGGTGGCCGAAGCAATAGTAGAGATCGGCATGCCGGTGTGCCTGGCCGATCGCGGGCAGCCCGTCGGGCATCGAGGGGCGCGCACCCATCCAGCGCGTCGCCCCCTGTCCGTTCAGTTCGGGCAGATACAGCTTCGCCAGTTCCAGCAGCAGATCGGCGCGGCGCGGGTCCATGGGGGCATCGAAGTCCGCGAACTCCGCAGTGCCGGCGAGGCGGAAGCCGTGTTCCATCGGCGTCATCGTAAAAAAATGTTCGCCGGTGGAAACGGGCCTGCACAGGGCGATGTGGGGCTGCGGCGCGAGCATCAGGTGATAGCCGCGCTCCGCCGCGAGCGGTACCTTGTAACCGAGCGGGCGGAGCAGGCGGTCCGAGATTGCGCCGGCACTCACCACGATTTTTTTTGCCTTGAGCGCCGGCGCTTCGCGGGTTTCGATGCGCCAGCCGCCGCCATCCTGCGGCAGCAGCCGGGTGGCGGTGGCGCGGTGAAACTGCGCGCCGCCGGCGGCGAGCGCATCGGCAAAGCGTTGTCCCAGCCCGCGCGGATTCAGGCAGCGACCCGAGTCCGGGTAGTGGATCGCGCCCGCGAGGCCGGGCAGGAGAGCCGGTTCGAGTTCCCGTAGCTGCGCGGCATCCACCCGTTCCACGCGCAGCCCCCGTTCGCGGATGGCGGGCATGCGGGCGGCAGCCGCGTCCAGGCTGGACGGCGTCCGGTACACCATCAGCGAGCCTTTGCGCTCCATGAGGTCGCGGGCCTGTGCAGCATCGAGCAGGGGATCGTAGCTGTCGATCGACAGTCGGTTCAGCGCCGCGATGGCATCGAGCACCCGCGGCAGCGCGGCAGGCCGCAGGATCGCCGCGGCGCGCAGCGCCCACGGAATCATGCGCGGTAGATACGCTGCACGCAGCACCAGCGGACCGAGCGGATCGAACAGTATTTTGGGCAGGCGGGACAGGGGGACCAGTGCGGCGGGCGGGAAGACGTGACCCTCCGCGAGGTAGCCGGCGTTGCCGTGCGAGCAGCCGCTCGCCGGTTCGTTGGGATCGACGATGGCGACCCGGCGGCCGTCCATCTGCAGTTGCAGCGCGCAGGCCAGGCCGACGATGCCAGCGCCGATGACGGCGACTTCGACGGAGTTCGGTTCGCTCATCGAATCACGGCGTTCATGACGGGGTGGCGCCCGCTGCCGCCAGCGCGTCTTCCCACAGCTTGCGGGGCAGGGTGGCACCTTCCCGCGCGATGCGCGCGCGGTTGGCAGCGCGCCGGTCGCCGGGCAGGCGCACCCCCGGCATTCCTGTCAGGCGCTGGAAGAACGCTTCGGCGTGCGCGCGCCAACCGGCTTCGTCGCCGAAGCGCGCCGGATCGAGGGCGATCAGCAGGTATCCACCGCGCGGCGGCCCGCCGTCCTTGTTATCCTCATCGCCGGCTTCCACGCTGAACGGCTGCCCAATCAGCCCCGCGCACAGCAACTCGACCATCAGTGCGATGGCGGAGCCCTTGTAGCCGCCGAAGGGCAGTTGGGCCCCCTTGAGGATGGCGGCGGGGTCGGTGGTGGGGTTGCCGCCGGCATCCACGCCAGTACCCGCCGGCACTGCGTGCCCGTCGCGCGCGGCGATCTGGATTTCTCCACGCGCCATGGCGGCGGAAGCCTGATCGAAGATCATGCTGTTGCCGTCGCCACGCGGCCAGCCGAAGGCCATCGGATTGGTGCCGAAGAAGGGCTTGGCCGCGCCGGCCGGCGCGACCAAGGGCATGTAGGCCGTGTAGCTCATCGCGACCAGGCCGGCCTCGACCAGCGGTTCGATGTCCACCCACAGTGCGGAAAAGTGGTGCACGTTGATGATGGCGGCCGCCGCGAGGCCCTGCGTGCGGGCGAGCGGCGCAATCGCCTCCCGCGCCATGCCCATCGCGAGCGGTGCGTAGCCGCCTTTGCCGTCGATCTGCACCACCGCGGGCGCCAGCGGGCGGACCACGGGACGTGCGGTGCCGTTCACTTTCCCGCTCCGAAGCGAGGCCAGATATCCGGCCAGCCTGAACAGGCCGTGGGAGGCGCCGCCATCCGCCTCGGCGCGCACCATGACGTCGGCCACCGCCGCGGCGTGGCCGGCATCGCAGCCCGCGCGCGTCAGCGCGGCGACGGCGACGGCGCGGATTTTTTCAAGCGGGACGAAGAGCGTGGACATTGGGCGGCACCGGGGAGCAATTACGTTAGCCGTGCGCTTATCAAATTTTGCGCGCCTTCACCGTCGCGACAACCAGTATAAGTGAGCTTAATCTTCATCATTGTCGCTGCTGATGGCGGACGACGCGCGCCATGCAAGCGCATGCAAGGATAACCCGTGGCGAGCCTAATTGCAGGCCACGGGTATAACCTGCGTGCCGGTTATACTGTTTTCAACGCCAGCCGGGCCATCCGGTCGGGCGATAGTCAGGGAGAGCACATGAAAACGACGATCAAAGGATTGACCGGGTTGGCCGGGGTTCTGCTGGCCGCTGCCGGAGCGTCACCCGCATTCTCACAGACCGCCGCGTCCGGCGCGGGTGTTTACCCGAACAAGACCATCCGCTTCCTGGTTGGCTTCGCGCCTGGCGGCTCCACCGACATCGTCGCGCGCCTGATCGCGCAGGAACTCGGCAAGAACATCGGCCAGCAGGTGCTGGTGGACAACCGCACGGGCGCCGGTGGCATCGTCGCCACGGAAGCGCTCGCCAGATCGGCACCCGACGGCTACACGATCCACGCCTGCACCACCGGCACGTTCGCGATCCAGCCCTTCATGTTCTCGAAGCTCCCGTACAACGTCGAGAAGGACATCGTCCCGGTCACGCAGACCGGTTCGCTGCCCTACATCATCGTCGTGCATCCGTCGTTGCCGGTGAAGAACGTCAGGGAGTTCATCGCCTTCGCCAAGCCGCGTCCGGGCCAGCTCAACTACGCCTCGTCGGGCGTCGGCACCGGCTCCCACCTGTCAGCCGCCTACTTCAACAACGCCGCCGGCATCGATGTGACCCACGTGCCGTACAAAGGCACTGGCCAGGCGATGGGTGACCTGCTCGGCGGCCAGGTCGTGATGATGATGGACCAGCCGGTCAGTTCGTTGCCGCACGTCAAGGCCGGCAAGCTGAAGATGCTCGGCATCAGCAGTCTGAAACGCTTCCCGACGCTGCCCGACGTGCCGACGATCGCCGAGTCTGGCGTGCCCGGCTTTGACGCCGTGTCGTGGTCGGGCGTGTGCGTGCCCGGCGGCACGCCGCGCGACATCGTCAACAAGCTCCAGCAGGAGATCGCAAAAGTGCTGCAGGCGCCCGACCTCAAGACGCGGCTGCTGAACGACGGCATCGAGCCGATCGGCAGCACGCCCGAACAGTTCACCGAGCACACCAGGAAGGAAGCGGTGAAGTGGGGCAAGGTGGTGAAGGACACGGGGGCGAAGGCCGATTGAGTCTCACGCATCACGTCAAACTTAAAACGGGTAGCAAGGAGGAGTCATGAAAACCACGCATCTGCTGTCGCTCGCCGCAACCGCCGCGCTGGCCGCCTGCGCGTCCGCGCCGTACGAACTGAAGGATATGGGGTCGTTCCACATCGGCGGCCGCGAGGTTGTCATCTCGGGCAAGCCGGTGAAGGAAGTGACCTTCACGCCGGGCGGCGTGCCGGCGAAGGTGGATCCAAACGGGGTCTACCAGGTCGAGCAGATGTACGTGCAATACTTCATTCCCGCGAACCAGAAGGGCGCGGTGCCGCTCTTGATGTGGCACGGCGGCGGCCTCACCGGGGTGACGTATGAAACCACGCCGGACGGACGCCCCGGCTGGCTCAACTATTTCCTGAAGAAGGGCTGGGCGGTTTACAACTCCGACGCGGTCGAGCGCGGGCGTGCGGGCTGGGCCATGTATCCCGACGTGTTCAAGGGCGAGCCGGTGTTCCTGACCAAGGAGAATCCGTTCGAGCGCTTCCGAATCGGCGCGGGCGCCGGTTCCTACAGCAAGGACCCGGCCAAGATGAAGCTGATGCCCGGCAGCCAGTTCCCGGCCGAGGGCTACGACAACTTCACCAAGCAGAACGTGCCGCGCTGGACGACCACCGACGACGCGATCATCGCGGCGTATACGGAGCTGGTGGACAGAGTCTGCCCCTGCGTAATCCTCGTGCACTCGCAGGCAGGCCAGTTCGGCCAGAAGGTCGCGCAGGCGCGGCCGGACAAGGTCAAGGCGCTGGTGCTGGTGGAGCCGGCGGGGCTGGGTGACCCCAAACTGACGGCCAACCTGAAGAACATCCCGATCCTGGCCGTGTACGGTGACTACATCGAGAAGGATTCGCGCTGGCCCACGATCAAGGCCAACCAGTTGAAGCAGCTCGAAGCCGTGAAGGCCGCGGGCGGGCGCTACGAGGTCATCGACCTGCCCAAGGCCGGGCAGACCGGCAATTCGCACATGATGATGATGGACCGTAACAGCGATGCCATCGCCGGCATGATCAACGACTGGCTGGAGAAGCAGGGGCTTTATCGGTGATGGGTTATGGGTGATGAGTAATGGGTGAAGAGCACAATCCCCATCCTCCATCCCCCGTCCCCCATCACCCATCACCCATCACCCATCACCCATCACTCATCCCTCATCCTTCATCCCCCATGGCCGACCCCAATCCCTACTCGAACCCTAGTCCTTTCATTACGTCCACCGGGAATGCCAGTGCGTCCGCGGCCGGCGGCATGCTCGTGTCGAACATCGAGATCATCCCGGGCCGCCGCATCCGTACGCATCTCGGCATCGTGCAGGGCAGCACCGTCCGCACCAAGCATGTCGGCAAGGACTTTCTCGCCGGGCTGAAGAACATCGTGGGCGGCGAACTCAAGTCCTACACCGAGCTCCTTCAGGAGGCGCGCGAAGAAGCCACGCAGCGCATGGTGGCGCAGGCGAAGTCCATCGGCGCCAATGCGGTGATCAACGTGCGCTACTCGACGGCGTCGATCACGGCGGGGGCGGCGGAGATTCTCGCCTACGGCACCGCGGTCGTCCTCGAATAACGGCGCGCCGCCCGCATGCTTGACCTGATCATCTTCCTGGTCCTGCTCGGGCTAGGCTACTTCATCGGCCAGTGGAACGAGCAGCGGCACTACCGGTCCATTCGCCTGCGCGAACGGCAGTACGCGAAGGTACTGGCTTTCGCGACCCGCTACCCGCCGGACGTCGCGCGCGAGCAGGCCTGCGTGCTGGTGGCGGGGTCTGTCGTGGTCGGCTCGGATTACTTCAAGCAGTTCGTGTCGGGGTTGAAGACGCTGATCGGCGGGCGGTTGACCTCCTACGAATCGCTGCTCGATCGCGCGCGCCGTGAAGCCATGCTGCGGATGAAAGACCAGGCGCTGCGGCTGGGCAGCCAGCTCGTGATCAACGTCAAGTTCGAGACCACCAACATCGGCGGCGGCCATGGGCAGTCGATGCCGATCGTGCAGGTCATCGCTTACGGGACCGCATTGAAACCGCTGGACGTCCTGACGACGCCGACGCGCTGACGGTTACCCGCTGCGGCTCCGATGGACTTCGAAAACCGTCTTCCCGACGAAACCGTCAACTACAGCACTGAACACCCTCTCAAAGAGTTCACGTGGCTGGTGGTCGGGGCGCTCGGCACCGTGGCCGTCGTGACGGCACTGATCGGTTTCTTCGCCGGCGAGATCGCGGCGCGACTGCCGTTCAGCACCGAGAACGATTTCGCCTCCGGCATCACCCGGCACTGGGAAGAAGAGACCCGCGATGCGCAGGCCGAAGAGGCGCGCCTGGCGCTGCGCGCGATCGCGGCGAAGCTCACGCCCGTCATGGGCCTGCCCGAAGGCATGCAGGTCAACGTCCATTACTCGGCCGGCATGACGCCCAATGCCTTTGCGACGCTGGGCGGCAACGTGGTGTTCTACCGCGGCCTGCTGGTGAAGTTCGCCAGCGAAGACGCGGTGGCGACGGTGCTCGCGCATGAGATCGCGCACGCCAAGCTGCGCCATCCGGCGTCGAGCCTCGGGCGCGGCATCGCCGTGGGGCTGACGCTCTCGGCGCTCTCCTCCGGGATGGGGGAGAGCGTTGCGGGCGGCGCGCTGCAGACCGCGGGCACGCTGCCGCTGCTCAAGTACAGCCGCGATCAGGAAAGCGCGGCGGACGCGGAGGCCTTCGCCGCGGTGGCAAAAGTCTACGGCCACGTGGGCGGCGCGAAAGAAACCTTCACCGAACTCGCCAAGATCGGCGGGGGTGGTTACAGCCCCGCGTTCCTGCAGACGCATCCGCTGTCGCTGGAACGCGTCGCTGCGGCCGAACGCACGGCGCGGGAACGCGGCTGGGCGCTGGACGGACCGCGGACGCCACTGCCGCCGGGGCTGGCGGCGCTCAAGCCGGCGGAGGCTGTGAAGCCCGCGGCCAGTGCGGCACAATAGCGAGTCCATGCGCGTCGCCCTCTTCGTCACCTGCCTCGTCGACCTGATGCGCCCGCGCATCGGCTTCGCAACGATCCGCCTGCTCGAAGCCGCCGGCTGCACGGTCGAGGTGCCGAAAGCGCAGACCTGCTGCGGCCAACCGGCTTACAACTCGGGCGATCGCGCCAATGCCGCGGCGCTCGCCCGCAAGACGCTCGCCGAATTCGAAGGCTTCGATTACGTCGTAGCACCCTCCGGCTCCTGCGCGGGACAGATCAGGACGCACTACCCGGAACTGTTCGCGGATGATCCTGCAACGCTTGCCCGCGTCGAAGCGCTGGCGAAGAAGACGTACGAACTGACGGATTTCCTGGTCAACGTGGCGAAGGTCGAGCAGGTGCCCGGCCGTTACCGCGGCGCCGTGACCTATCACGACGCCTGTTCCGGCCTGCGTGAACTCGGCGTGAAGCGGCAGCCGCGCGCGCTGCTGGCGCAGATGCCCGGCGTCGAATTCCGTGAAATGAACGAATGCGAGACCTGCTGCGGCTTCGGCGGCACCTTCGCGGTGAAGTACGGCGACATCTCCACCGCGATCGCCGACCGCAAGTGCAACAACATCGCGGCGAGCGGCGCGCAGGCGGTCGTTCTGGGTGACTTGGGCTGCATGCTCAATATCGAAGGCAAGCTGCGGCGGCGCGGTGACGACAAAACGCAGGTGCTGCACATCGCGGAAGTGCTGGCGGGCCCGGCCCCCGAAGCCGGCGACGACCGCCGATGAATCGCGCATCCGCGGGCGACTCACTGATGGCGGTGCCGGCCGCGCGCCGCGATCTGCCCAACGCGCTCCTGTTGCGGCTGACGGGCGCAACGGTGGCCGCGATCATGGCGTGGTTCCTCGTCCGGCCCTGGCTGCCGCCGGCGTGGCGCGAGGCGGGCAGTCCGGAGCTCTACGTCACCGGCGTGGCCGGCGCGCTGCTGCTGCTGGTGCCCGCGCTGTTCGCGCTGGCCAAGCGGAGCGGCCTTTCCCGCAATCCCGTCGGCTGGTTTAACGCGCACGTCTGGTGTTCCTGCGCCGGCACGGTGCTGATCGTGATTCACTCGGCGGGTTTCCTGCGGCGTCCGCCCGCCCTGCTGCTGCTCGCGCTGCTTGCGTTCTGTCTCTTATACACATCTCCGAGCCCACGAGACTAAGGCGAATCTCGTATGCCGTCT
>ENA-ORBV01003997-ORBV01003997.1-microbial-mat-metagenome-genome-assembly--contig:-NODE-3997-length-28873-cov-6.913564_pt1 | contig 28873 bp, 23 predicted proteins | sample MGYA00237777_ERZ505514 | MGnify/ENA primary metagenome ERZ505514 (study PRJEB26160, sample SAMN06269048) | microbial mat metagenome | isolation source: Oligotrophic lake microbial mat | place...
ACTATAATAATAGTTCTAAACCATATACAGTTAAGATACCAACTAACAATAAAAAGGAATTAAAAAATCCTTCAGTTTCAATGCCAATTGATTTAAATCAAAACAGCATTCGTAACCCATTCATTATTCCAGGTTTAAAAAAAGTAAATGTAGAATCACAATTAAATGCTAATTATTCTTTTGAAAATTTAGTTGAAGGTGATTGTAACCGCTTGGCTCGTTCAGCAGGTTTTGCTGTTGCAAACAAACCAGGAGGAACAGCATTTAATCCTTTATTGATTTATGGTGGTGTTGGTTTAGGGAAAACACATTTGGCTCACGCTATTGGAATTCAAATTAAAAATGAATTTCCTAATAAAACGGTTCTTTATGTTTCATCTGAAAAATTCACTCAGCAATATATCGACTCAGTAAGAAATAACAATCAAAATGATTTCGTTCATTTCTATCAAATGATTGATGTTTTGATTATTGATGATGTACAATATTTTGCAGGAAAAGAAAAAACACAAGATGTATTCTTCCACATTTTCAATCACTTGCACCAAACAGGTAAACAATTGGTTTTAACAGCTGATAAAGCGCCTGTAGAATTACAAGGATTTGAGCAAAGATTATTATCTCGTTTTAAATGGGGACTAGCTGCAGACTTGCAAACTCCTGGATTAGAGACACGTATCGCTATCTTGGAAAAAAAGGTATATGCTGACGGATTAGACCTTCCTAAAGAAGTAATTGAATACTTGGCTTATAGCATTACAACAAACGTTCGCGAACTAGAAGGTGCGCTTATCTCTCTATTGGCTCAATCGTCAATGAACAAAAAAGCAATCACTTTGGAATTAGCGAAACAAATGATTGATAAATTCGTAAAAAATACTGCTCGCGAGGTTTCGATTGATTATATTCAAAAAGTGGTTTGCGATTATTTCGATCTGCCAATAGAATTATTAAAATCTAAAACTCGTAAGCGTGAGGTTGTTCAGGCTCGTCAAATTGCAATGTATTTTGCAAAAAGCATGACAAAATCATCGTTGGCTACTATCGGATTACACTGTGGTGGGAAAGATCATGCTACAGTATTACATGCTTGCAGAACAGTAAACAACTTAATGGATACCGATAAACGTTTTAAAAACTATATCGAAGAATTAAATAAGAAGATTAGTATTCAATAAAATATAAAACTCTCTAAACTAAAAAAATAGGAATCAGTTAAAATTATCTGATTCCTATTTTTGTTTAAAACCTATTTTGCAATGAAAATAGCACTACTCCATAAGTCAATACAGTACTGCACAATTGTATTCTTCTTGCTATTTTTCACACTTCCAGTAAAATCACAACTCTATAATTTTAGAAATTACTCTTTAGAAGACGGTTTGTCTCAATCAGAAATCAATTGCATCTACGAAGACAGCAGAGGCTATTTATGGATTGGAACCGCAGGAGGAGGATTGTGTCGCTTTGATGGAAAAGAATTTAAAACCTATGAAGAAAAAGAAGGCCTATGCGGTCAAATTATTACAGCTGTTTCGGAAGATAAAAATCGCTCACTGATTATAGGAAGCCAAAATGGAAATTTATGCAAATTTGACGGCCAGTCATTTTCAGCATTAGAAACAACAAATCAAAAAAGCTTCACAGGAGGAATTATCAAATTTATTGTTACTGATGATAATAATAATACGATCATTGGAAAAGACAATCAAATAACAAAATTCAATGGAAAACAGCAAGAGTTTTTGCCAATAAAAGGGGATACACTCAAATCATTCGAAGTTAACTGCTACAAAAAAGACAGTCGAAACATCCTTTGGATTGGCACCAACCATGGATTATTGGTATTGAAAAATCAGACATTGCTTCGTGTTACAGATATGGAATACATAAACAATTCCAACATCACTGCGTTATCAGAAGATATAGAGGGTAACATTTGGGCTATAACTGATTACAGTAGTTTGTATAAAATAAAAATTGTTGGCCCTTCACATTACCAGGTAAAATCGAGCAAGATTGATTCTATTCCAATTCCAAAAGATGCAAAAATCAATGCTATCCATTTTGACCAAAAAAATCAATTGTGGGTTGCAACAAACAATAAAGGCGTCTACAAATTCACTGAAAATCAACTTACTAACTTCAACCAAACAAATGGTATGTCGGTTGACAATGCCAACAACATTTTCGAAGATAAATCAGGAAACATTTGGTTTGGTACTAGTGGCGGTGGTTTGGTGGAATTTACAAACCAAGCATTTACATATTATGACAATATTGAAGGACTTAGAGAGAAAGATATTTTTGCAATTTGTGCCGACAAAAAAGGAAATGTTTGGGTAGGAACAAGTTTACATGGAGTATACAAATATGATGGAAAATCCGTTACCAATATTTCCAAAACAGCCAATTTAGGAGAAATAGAAGCACGATTCATTTATTCTGATACCAGAGAAAATGTTTGGATAGGAACTACAAAAGGAATCATTAAATACGATGGAACTTATCATTCGTATGCTGTTCCTGGCTGTGAAAATATTCGTTCAATCTTTGAAGATGCAGCAGGAAACATTTGGATTGGAACAAGAGGGAATTTTGCATTTATATATGATGGAAAAAACTTTAAACCATTTGGAACAAAAGAAGGACTTGGTAATCCGAATGTGTATTCGTTTGTACAAGACAAGAGCGGAAAAATATGGATTGGTACTGGCGGAGGAGTTTTTGTATACAGCGATGGCAAAATAGTAAAACATTATGGAGCTGCTGATGGCCTGTGTAACACTTATGCTGGTAGCATGGTAATTGATAAGTTGGGAAACATTTGGGTTGGTACAGATAATTGTGTTGCTCGTTTTGATGGTCAGAAATTTCTAAGCATTACCACAAAAGAAGGACTAACATCTGGAACTGTTTATTTATTAAATACAGATAACTATGGCAATATTTGGGTTGGAACAAATAAAGGTTTGGATAAAATAATTTTAAATGAAAAAGGAGAAATCGATTTCATCCGTAATTATGGAAAAGATGAAGGATTTAAAGGAATAGAATGCAACTCGAGAGCTACTTGCATAGACTTAGAAGGCAGTTTATGGTTTGGCACAATTAAAGGTGCAATTAAGTTTGATCCGAAAGAAGAACTAATAAGGAAGCCGGAAATTCCAACTTTAAATATTACCAAAATAAAATTATTTTACGACAATGTTGATTGGAGAAAATATTCCGATACACTAACAGAGTGGTATAACATACCCATTAACTTAGTTCTTGCACACAACGAAAATCACATCACATTGGAGTTTTCGGCATTAAGTAAAACCTTACCGGAAAATATCAGATACAGTTTTAAATTAGAAGGATTTGATACTGAATGGAGCCCATACGATGAATTAAACTCTATCACCTACTCCAACCTACCTCCTGGCAAATACAAATTTTTGGTAACTGCCGAAACCAAAGCCGGAGTTAAAACTGCCAAAACTCAAGAATTTTCATTTGAAATTACTGAGCCTTTTTGGACTACTTGGTGGTTTATTGTTTTGTGCACTATTGGACTCAGTGGATTGATTTATGGATACAATGAATACAGAAAACACAAGCATCAGCTGTATCTTGAACGACTGGAAAAAATCATTCAACAAAGAACTGCAGAAATTATAAAACAAAGAGACGAGAATGAGATTCTTTTAAAGGAAGTACATCATCGCGTAAAAAACAATTTACAAATCATTAATAGTCTTATTAATATTCAATCAGATTATGTAAATGACCCTAAAGCCGCTGAGCTTTTTCGAGAAATAAGAAATAGGATCCGCACCATTTCACTTGTGCATGAAAAACTCTACAAATCAAATGATTACGGGAATATCAATGTAAAAGAGTATCTGAATATGTTGGTTGAAAACTTAATTGATACTTACAGCATAGACAAAGAGATAAAACTAAAGCTGGATTTGGAAGTGCAGCATTTTAATTTGAACACTATTATTCCACTTGGACTCTTATTGAATGAAATAATTTCTAATTCATTTAAATATGCCTTTAAAGATATTGATAACGGTCAAATAGAAATCATACTTCATAAAACTGCTGAAGATGAATATTCTATTATTATGGGTGACAATGGAAAAGGCTATGATGTTAAATTATTAGACACTAACAATTCTACTCTAGGATTAGAGCTAATCAAAATATTGTCGAATCAATTAAATGGAACAATTGTGCGGATAAACCAACCTGGAACGTATTATCAATTAAAATTCAAACCTTTAAAAGATTAATTGTTTATGCCTAAAATTTTAATGGTGTGTTTGGGAAACATTTGCCGCTCACCGCTTGCTGAAGGAATCTTAAGAGAGAAGACTGAGAAGAAAGGGATAAATGTTTTTATAGATTCAGCAGGAACATCAAACTATCACATTGGCCAACATCCCGACAATCGTACCATTGCAAATGCATTGCAGCATGGTGTAGATTTAGCACACTTAATAGGGCGGCAATTTTCTGTTTCAGATTATGATGATTTCGATACTATTTTTGTAATGGACAGTTCCAATTATTCAAATGTGATTTCATTAGCAAGGAATGAAAACGACAAAAAGAAAGTGGAACTAATTTTAAATCGTGTTTATCCAAATTCAAACATGTCGGTTCCTGATCCCTATTTTGGTGGCGAACAAGGATTTGAAAATGTATATATTTTGCTTGACAAAGCGTGTGATGTAATTGTAGAATCTTTAAAAAAATGAGCGAAATAATAACAAAAGGAATTCTTTACCTTATCCCTACTACACTTGGAGATACTGCTGAAACTGCAGAAGTTTTACCTTCGAAAGTGAATGACATCATTAACACCATTGATGAGTACATTGTTGAAAATGAAAAAACAGCTCGACACTATTTAAAAAAGATGGGGATTAAAAAGCCTTTGCAGGAAATTATTTTGCATCCCCTAAATCAACACACAGGAAAGATTGATTACAACTTATATTTAAAAAACATTCATCTGGGAAAAAATATCGGGATCATTTCCGAAGCTGGTTGTCCGGGTATTGCCGATCCTGGAGCAGAAGTGGTAAAAATGGCCCATGCTAATCACATTACAGTTGTTCCTTTGGTTGGCCCCTCCTCTATTCTTTTGGCATTAATGGCTTCTGGTTTTAATGGACAAAGTTTTACATTCAATGGCTATCTTCCAAAAGAAAGAAGTGAGCGAATTAAAAAAATTAAAGAATTGGAGCGCTTAGCACATCAAAAAGACCAAACACAATTATTTATAGAAACACCTTATAGAAACATGCATATTTTAGATGACATTCTATCAAATTGTGAATCTAAAACAAAACTTTGCATTGCTTGTGATATTACACTTCCCACAGAGTTTATAAAAACAAAAACAATTTTTGATTGGAAAAAGCAGGTGCCAGAAATTGCAAAACGACCAACAATATTTTTGATTTACAAATAAAGGTATTTAAACCCAACTTATTCAATAGAAGGCAATGAAATTGCCACGCTACTTGCAATTCTTGAGTTTATCCCGATTTAGAAAATCACCTTTGGTGTACATTTTTTTGTGCCACGTATATTCAAATCACTTAACTTTTTTCTTTGAAATTTTATATCCGATGGATTTGCGAGGTTTTGGTTTCTCATGCTTTTCAATAAGTTCATCCAGATATTGAAAAACCAATTCTATATTTTTAGAATTATTGTCAGTCTTCTTTCTGATTTCTTCTATTGCTAAACGTAGGTCGGTATTATCAATGAAAAAACAAGAAATAAACGAGGACCGCCTTTTGCTCATTTCAAAGACGAAAAGAATACGACCAACTATCGTTTTTGTGATTTGCTTGCATCGCATTCTATGCGCAGAACAGCAATTACAACCATGTTGATTTGCGGAATGAATGAACTGAACGTAAGAATAATTTCGGTACATAAAGCAAACAGTACCTCTTTTTACAGGTATGTGAATTATTCCGATTCGTTTATGGATGATGAAATGGCGGCATTCCATGAAAGAATAAAAAAACGAGTTTTTTCAGAATAAATAGCTTTGGGAAATAAGTGCATAACTAAGCAAAATCCTATTATTGATTTCTTAATGCATTGGAAGCGATTCTTCCAACTGGATTTATTAAAAACAAAAACAATTTTTGATTCGAAAAAGCAATTGCCAGAAATTGCAAAACGCCCTACTATTTTTCTGATTTACAAATAGATTACAACCTCACCCATTTTACTGTTTCTCCTTTGTTAGTCTGTATAAAGTAGACACCTGGCTGGATTCCTGATATACTAATAAACATTACTTTATCAGCTTCCATGATTTTTTGTCCTAATGCATTGTATAAATTAAATGTAATAGGTTTATTGAAGAATAATTTATCTGTATTTTTTGCTGGATTAGGATACACATTTAAAGGTTGTGTTTCGTCAATGGTAAAAATTTCATTGTTTGATTTTCCGGGAGTTGGAGACGTAAAATTAATCCACGTAGAATCTCCATCTACTTGTCGCCCCCAGGAATAGTTTGGTGTTTGAGCAGTAAAAATAACTGAATCAACTGTGGTTTTACCATCAGGTAAAATGAGTGCTAGCGCTTCTCCTGCTGATGACAATTTAAAATTTGTGTGAGCCACCCCTTGCTCCACTTGCTGGTCTGCCCAAAGTAAAAGAAATCCCTTTGCAGGAATAACTGTTTTAGTATGGCCACTAGAAAAACGATATTTTGTTTTATTTGCTAAGGAATCTGTCACATAATACCCATCAATATCCACAGCAAAATTATTGGGATTATAAATTTCAAACCAATCATCTTTGTCACCGTATTCATCATAAATATTCGTGTTTTTTGCAGACAATTCATTTAAGTATAAATAATGAACAGGTTTAAATGCTGTATCCACAGTAAACACAGCAGTAAAAGAGGAATCGGAAGTTAAATAAACAACTGTATCAGGATTTGTGATAGAGGTGTTTAGCCAATTTACAAATTTATATCCCGGGCGAACAATTGCTTTTAATGGAACGGGAATAGAAGTAAAATACTTTCCAGTCCAAGGATAAGGCAAACCTGTAATTCCAATAGTATTTTCATCAATAATCAAAGTACTAATTTTTACTCTTCCAGCCAATGTATCGGATACGTTTACTGTAACATTTACGGTATCTGTCAAAACAAAATTTGTCATGTACTGCTTGCGAACTTTACCCGGGCGCTTATTAAAAAAATCTAACAAGTCGGTATTAATAGTATTCCATTTTGTGACAGATGGGACTTCTGCAGCTCTAGTAGCAAGATCTGTAGCAACAGATGGATATCTCCAACGAGTAACATGTTCGGTCATTTCAGGGCTTATTGCTACATTCAAATTACTTGCAATACCAATTACTCTGGAAGGAAGAAATTCTGTGTTTAAAAGATCTGCAAGTCTATTTACAAATTGATTTTTAAAATCCGGATTAACCATCAATGCTCTTAATAGCAATGTTGACAATCCACCGGTTGTTGAAATTGCTGCACTCAAAGCATTGTAGCTAGGATAAATGCCAGAACAATCTCCTCCAAAACCAGCATCAAGATCATATAGCATCCAACGCCAGCGTCCATCACGATTTATTCCTGCATTTGGATTATACGATATTGTTCGGTATCTCCAATATTTAATATTATTGTTTGGCCAATCGCCATTACCAAAATATATTTCAGATGAGATATAATCAATATAGTTATCTACATCCATTTGAGTTTTTATGTATTGATAGTTGGATGCAACAGTCATATCGTTATTCACTGCAAAATCGCGCATGTTTAAATAATGAATATTGTCTGTTGGCAAACCATCATCCACGCTGCTTCCTAGCTCCAATATGGCAACATCACCTTTGTTAATCAGGTATTTATTTGCCAAATAATTTTCATCAAAAAGATCTTTGATGGCTTGTACTCCCCAATATTCTCCATTTACAAAGGCAATAACATGCGTTGAATGTTGAACTTCATAATTCATGTTCTTTACAATTTGTCCCGCAAGATCATCCCTAGGAAAGCAATCCGGACGATGACCACCACTTCTCAATAAAAAACTTTTGAACTCGCTAGTCGTTTTATCAGCAAACAATTGGTAACCGAACGAGTCTTTGTCATAAGAACTTCTAGCAACAAAGCGCAACGATTTTTGAGGAGCGTGTCTTCCGCCACCACCATGGTTTCTAGCTCCGCAATATTGTGAGATCTTCAAACTTCCATCTGTACCAAATAATTGAATATTTACCATTCTTTCTTGTCCTTCAACAGAATAGTTTCCACCTTCAGCCGTATCAAGCCCATAAACATAGATACCTGTAGTATCTGAAAAGAAATTAACACTATCGGTACTAATTGAAATAACAGGCATTGAATAACGACTGCTCAGCATCGCGTCAATAAAATAAGTTGCCACGGCAGTTTTACTAGGAGTAAACCCCGATTTAAATGCTTTTACTTTTAAGACCGTTGATTTATAAACTTCGCTATACGGGGGAAGCCAACCTCTAGAATCTGCTCTGGAAGTATCGTAACCAACTGTGGGATAATTGAAACTTGGATTAGTTGGAATTAATGAATAGGAATTAGTCTGTCCTACCCTACTTTTAACAAGAACAGGACTAGCATACATGGGAGAAGAATTAGTCGGTTCATTTCCATTCAAAGTATAATGCAAAGTAACACCAACATCTGGAGACGATACAGCAACAAAAATAGAATCAGAATAATAACCTGCTGTATAAGAAAGCGAAGGCATTATTAGTACCTGTGCTTTAATAGAGAAAGACAAACATAAAAAAATAAAAGGGAGTATCTTTTTATTTAGCTGCATAATGCTGGAGCATTGAATCCAGCAACTAATTTACGAATAAAAATCACAATTAGAAACAATCTCTTACAATTTCAACGCTTTAGCGTGACGAGATGATTTTGCCGGATTCCAAGCGTCCTTATATGAGGCTTTAAAGAAGGTCTCCTGAATATAGGCGATTGTTCTAACAACCCTTAAAAAGTATCCAAAATAAAATACCATTAGTGGAAGATAAATCATAAAGTAAGAAACCGTTTCATTTTTACGATCACGGAAAGGAGAAAAAACTAAGAACTTTAAAATGTTATTTGCTGTGTACAACAAAATATTCATTGGAAGAATAAAAAATAATTGTGAACCAAAATTAATAATCATATCAGCAATATAAAAATACCACTTCACGTTCAAAATTAAATTGTATGTGATGTTCTCCACAAATGAAATGAAGTTGGACCATCTAAAAGAATCGTTTGGATAAAAAACATCACGGTGTTTTCGCAAACGGAAACGAATCAATGATTTGTCCCAACGCAACCGTTGTTTGACAAGCTTTTTAAAGGTATTGGGAACACTTGTTTGACAAACTGCAGAAGGTTCAAAGTGAATTTTGTAACCCAACTTTCGAATTTTCACAGTGATATCGCCATCTAAACCTGGGCCAATGTCCCAACCACCTAAACGGTCAAGAGCTTCTTTTTTAAATGCGCCAAATGCACCAGAAATAACACGATAAATACCCAATTCGCTGGATGCAATTCTTCCAACAGAAATCGTATCCATGTATTCGATGGCTTGCAAAGTTGTACACAAACTTTCTTTGTAATTTCTAACTTGCACATTGCCACCAATCGCTCCGATATTTAAATCGTAATAAAACGGAACTAGGATGTTTTCAATAGCATCTCTGTCGTAAGAACAATCGGCATCCAGGTGAATGATGTATTGTCCGCGTGAATAACGCAAACCTAAATTAGCCGCAGAAGCCTTCCCTCCTCTTACGTCATTTCGGTAGTATGCATCTATATATCCACTTTTTTTAAGACTGCGGCAAATTTCAGGCGTTTCATCATCCGAGCCATCATCAATAACAATGAGCTCAAAACTTTGGTACGTTTGCTCTCTGAGTGAATTGGCTAATTTATAAATGTGTTGGCCTTCATTTTTGCCGGGCACAATTACGGAGACGAATGGTTGTTTTTCCAACAACGTTAAACGTGCATCTGCTATTCTTGTTTTACGAAAGAAACTGGTAAATCGCCACAACACAAGTGTTGTGATTTCAATTAAGAAGAAACGAAAAAATTCGAAGACGAAGAAAAACCAGAACATACGGAAAAGTTTTGCAGCATCAACCGAAGTTGCGTAGTTGTAAAACTCATCTATAAAGCGCATTAACATTAATCAAATAGGTCTTTTGTTAATTCCTGCAATTGTATTTCTGCTTTGGAGTGTGGATGTAAAATTTTTCCTTTGTTAAGGACCTTGACATCAAAACCATTAAAATTAGTTTTCAGTACTTTTTCAATAAGGATGCTCAAGTTATTTAGCTGCTGTTCTGCTTGCATCGAATCGGTATTCATTAATCCTAAATACAAGGTAGATGAGTTCTCAAATGCAATAAAATCAGCCGGCTTAATGTTTTCACGAATCATATTCACTAAATCTTCCAATAAGGTTTTTTCGGCCTTTTTTCCAATTTTATTATACAACTCAAATATGTTTTCCAAATTGATTAAAGCGATACTCGTTTTTTGAGAGGGATTTGCTTTCACGCGCTCCAATTCATAATGCAACATAATTTTAAATGTTGCCATATTGATTGTTCCAAAAATATCTTCAATCTCTTGTCCGGACGACAAGAATCCGTTTGTTGCTGCTGCTCTACCCTTTTTCGTCAATTTATAAATGTTAATCGACTTAGGGATTAAATACTGCACTTCAATATCTTGCGTACAAGAAATGCATTTTGCTTTCACAAAGAAATCCTGAAAATTATTATCGCAACTATTGCAATGATGGATGATAGATGGTTTATCGTAATCTACACCAATGTGACGAAGTCCTTTGTTACATTTCGGACAAGTCAAGGTATTGTCAATTGGATTTTTGAAGTCGGAAATCGGTCCAATAAAAGCACAAGGGAAATGGTGAACCAAATCTTCTGATTTAGAATTTGAAGAATTGCAATGCGGGCATACTTCACGGTAGCTTAAAAAGCCACTGCTGCATTGATTGCACAGATATATTCTTTCGTGAAAATCGGGCCAAATCAAGCCTTCACGTTCTGCCCATTCAAAAATTTCTAAGACCTGTGACTCTTCAGCATCATCGAAGTGAACAGATATTTCCGGAAACGAATATCCGATGATAGAATTTAAATCAACGTAAGGCTTTAATGTTCTAAGTTCACGTGTATACATGTAGTTCAAAACCTTTTTCATTGTTTGTGCTTCAAACGATGGAATCAATTGATAATCTAATTGAGTGGTCTTGAAAAATATTTGTTTTACTACTTCTGCAATTTCTTTAATCTGATCGTAAGAATAAACTAATCCATCGTGTAGATAATTTAAAAACGGATCTTTTGATTCTTTGTAGTTGATTAAGAATATAGGCTTTAAATAGAATTCAGGATTGTAGTGTGTACGAATTTTTTTTATGATGTATCTAGCAAAATCGTGGTCACGTGCATCCAAAATTAATGCATCGTAACCCATTAAATGTTCAATTTTTAAGCTAGAACTACTGTCTACAGTATAAAACAATAAATTTTCGTATTCAATTTTATTGTCAACTATTTCTATTTTCTCAAATTTCATTTTAAATTCTAGTTTTAGTATTTAAACTTTGTAACAGAAACACCCATTTTGAAAAATGCTCTCCAATGTTCATATTCATTATCATTCACAGGATAAATATCAGCAGCAATTGTTCTGGTTGTAGGCTCATAACGCTTTTGAAATTCATCAGGCAAAGGATACGTTGAATAATAGAATCGTTTTATAATTCCTTTACTGTCGGTTCCATCAGGAAATTCAATGTTCACCAAATCCCCTTCATGGAAATAATTTAAATCCGCTTGCTCAAAAAATCCTTTCACATACATGGGTGTATTTTTGTGAATGGCCATTATTTGTTCTGATTTTAAAGCAACTTCAAACTGACGAGTATAAATACGGGTTACTGTTCCATCTATTGGAGAATAAAAAACACGAATTCCATTTTCATCAGCATCACCGTTTCCACCACCACCAATAGATGCTGTTTTAGTGCTCTTCACACGAGCTGTTTTCACCATGCTATTCAACTGTTTCAATAATCCGTACAGTTGATTGTTCTCACTTGAAAGTTTTGCTATGGCTGTGTTCAATCGTAAAATTTCATTTTGAACATAATCCAAACGATTTTTCGGTAATACATCCAATACAATTTCATTTTGCAAACGTTGAATTTCACTTTTATAACTCCCGATGAGAGCCGTAGACTCAGTTATATCAATTTTGTTCAGTGCCACTTTTTTCATCAACGCATACTTCTCTTTTTCTACCCAATCCCATTCGTTATCATAGCTTGTTGCATTAACATTGCCATTAAGAGCCATGTTTCCCCACAAATTATCTTTATCCAAAGTGTATGTAAATAAAGAATCTCCAACTTTTACGGTATCTCCTTCATCTCTTTGATAAGCAAGAAGCCTACAATCATCCGTTAAACGAATGCTCACATTTTCAAAAAGCACTTGTCCATCCGCTTTAATAAAAAATATCTTACTGATTGCATAATAGCCAATAAAAAAGGCTACCAAAGAAAGAAATACGATATAAATTACCCTATCCCAATTTCTTTTAGGTTTCTTAAACTCTTCGTTTACCACACGAATTACAGAATCCTTACGTTTAAAATCTACACTTTTCAAAACTTTTTTGTTTAATTATTTTTCTTGTATAACGCTTAACTCATCCAACTTTACAAACGTTTCTAAATCGTGCAATGCAAACTTAGAAGTATTCAAAGTTGTACTCAATTCATTAATTAATTTCTCGCATTCCGTTCTGTTCTTAAAATCTTTTGCTCTTAAAGCAATAATCGTTTTTGAAGCATCAAATCCAAATTCCTCTTTTGTTTTTCTAATAATAAATTCAGCATTGGGATGTTCGTAAGCCATCAAATAAACCAAATCCGATTGAGCATATATTTCTTTCAAAATTGTTTCCGGATAAAATACAGGAATAGAAACCGTTAATTTCAGGCCTTTCTGAGTACAATACACTTTAGCTTTTTTCAACAACTCCACATATTGATTTAAGTATTTGTCTTTGTTGGTTTCATAATCGCCCAATACATGTGGCTCAACATCTAAGTGAATTGCGGAGACTAGTTTCAAATCAATTCCATTTGTTATTGAATCCAAATAAGTAGTCGGGTCTTTTGCTGAAAGCAGTTTATTGTTTCCAACCAACAATTCTGATTGAATGCCTTTTGAATTTAATTTCGTAAACAAATTAATTGCTTCCTGTTTGTTCGCTTGATCTTTTCGCAAAGAAATAATAGCTGTAGAGATTTTATTCAAACGAACATATTCTTCAATGAATTCAGGAGTGTATTTGGTTTGTGCTTCTGACCAGATATATAAAGCTTTGTTGGTTTTTTCGTGAACAATTTTTAAAGTATCTACTTTATAAGGTTGAATAAAAGTTGCTACTTCTGAGCCTGGAATCTTTGCATTGATATCTAAAAGTTGCAAATACATTTCTTGCTGCAAGTCAAGCAATTCAATATCAACCGATAAAACTTCGTCCAATAAATTTAAAGCCGCAAGCGGATTAAACTCAAAATCGCCAAATTTTTGTTTTACTCTTTCCACACGAATCAACTCTTCGTAGCGTTTACGTTTTTCAAAAAAATTATTGTACTGTTTTAGCTTGTATCTGAATTCATAAAACGAATTCAATAAATCTGTTTCAGTAGAAGTTGCCAATTCTTTTTGTTGATACTCCAATAATTTTGCTTGAGCAGTAACAACATTCTTATTAGCTTTTACTCCTAATGGAATTGGAACAGACAAGCCTATTCCTGCCGACAAAAAGCTTCTGCTGGCTACTGAATTACTTACTAAGTCGTAATAGTTATAACGCAATTGAGTATTCAAGCGGATGTCACTCAAAGGTTTATTCGACAACTCCAGATTTTGAATTTGCAACTTCAAAATGCTATCGTTGGCGGCTTTGTTCTCGCTAAAAGAAAATGTTTTAGAAATATCCACATCAAACAAAGGCAATACATTTTTAGGAAGTGTATTCGGATCAAGCTGCATAGCCAACTGATCGTTATAACTTTGATAAATTTGATTCATGCTTCCAATATCCACTTGCTGCTGCATAATGTTCAACAATTCGATACGTGGTAAATGTTTTAGCAAATACAATTCGTTGGCAATCGCAATCTTATCATTAATGATTTGCTGACGTTTTTCTAATAATTTTATTTTATGAATGTTAAAAGCATAAATTATTTTATGAGAAATAGCAATGTATTCGTCTCCCGCTATTTTTGTTTTTGGTTTTAAAGACTGAATTGCCGTTTCATTTTTTAAAATCTGTTGTTTGTAGCGATTGCTGATAATGCCATCCGACAATATATTCCAATCCACTCCAGCCTGAAAACGTCTGTTGTAAATCAAATTATCGTCCGAACCAAAACCGGGGTTAAAATTTTCTAAATAACTTGCCGTCCCATCCAAACCAATATCCTGCTTCAGTCGAGCAATTTTAGCATCGTTAACTTTCTTTTGATAATCTGCAATTGTTACGGAGTCGTTTGCTCTAATAGCGTACAGTTCAGGGATAACCGCATAGCTTTCGTAAACTGGGCGAGCACTCGAAACATCGTTATATTTTTTCCAAAAGCTTGTTAAATCAGCTATTTTCGAACTAATTAGCGAATCTTTATTGTAGGCAGTTTGTGAAAATGAATAAAAAGCAATCACACAGAAAAAATGTGTCAAAAAACCTTTTATTACGTTGTTTTTCATAATATGGAGTAGCATTACCCTTTTAAAAAATATGGGATGCGAAAATAGACATATTTCGTCAGCAAAACAAAACATTTTAACCAATAAATAAAGGGGTTAAGCGAAACTTGTAGGAAAATTAACCTTTGTTTAAAGGCGCTTTTCTATTTGATACTTGTTTCTATCACTGGAACTACGTGAAATAAGCTCTCCGAGAAAGCCTGCAAGGAATAATTGAGTTCCAATAATCATGGCAACCAAAGCCAAATAAAACAAAGGTTTGTCAGTTACATCACGGGTTGGAATAGCATAAGCGGATTTATAGACTTTTTCAATAATCAGATATAGGGAAAGTCCGCCACCCATAACAAACGAAAGCGTTCCCCAGAAACCGAAAATGTGCATTGGGCGTTTTCCGAATTTAGACACAAAAGTGATGGACATTAAGTCTAAAAAACCATTGATAAAGCGTTCTAGACCAAATTTTGTAACACCATATTTACGTTCGCGGTGTTGAACAATCTTCTCTTCTATCTTTGTAAAGCCCGCCCACTTTGCGATAACAGGAATATAACGGTGCATTTCTCCATACACTTCAATGTTTTTCACAACATCTTTGCTATAAGCTTTTAATCCACAGTTAAAATCGTGTAAATTATTGATTCCACTGGCTTTTCGGGTAGCCCAATTGAATAATTTAGTTGGGATTGTTTTTGAAATAGGATCGTAACGCTTTTGTTTCCAACCTGAAACCAGATCTAATCCGTCTACAGCAATCATTTTATACAATTCAGGTATTTCGTCCGGTGAATCCTGCAAATCCGCATCCATTGTGATAACTACATCTCCTTGTACGGCTTCAAAACCAACATTTAATGCAGCTGATTTACCATAATTTCTTCGGAATTTAATACCTCTGATATTCTGATTTTTTGCGGAAAGAGTCTCGATCACATTCCAGGATTTATCTCTGGAGCCATCGTCAATTAAGATAATCTCATAGGAATATGAAAAAGTAGTCATTACCTTTTCAATCCATTCACACAATTCGGGTAAGGATTCTTCTTCGTTATATAAAGGTATTACGATGGAAATGTTCATACTTGGCAAATATATAGACAAAATGCGAATTCATACGATTGTGTTACATTTTTTTAACAGGCGAAGAGAAGTAGGCAGTTGGCAGTAGACAATAAACAAAAATCTATTCGTAGCGTCATTGCGAGCCTGACATGCGGTAGGCAGGTCCTGCATTTTCGCCCCGAGTCCTCGGGGTGGCAATCTCTCACGATGAGGACTAGAATTACGCTTATGGTAGAGATTGCCACATCCTGTCCCGATGCTCGGGCCATGACTCGCAATGACGTTCTAAAAATAAATTTCCTTTTCAAATTGAAAAAAATTCGTACTTTCGCGCTGGGGTAAGTCCTTTACAAGCAGCTCCCTTTAACCCTCCAGGTGCGGAAGCAAGCAAAGGTATCAGGTTGAGCGCTGTGCTAGAGGTAGCTTACCCCTTCTTTTTTTCCTTATACAGATAACGAATCTATACGAATCTGTGGTTTCTAATCTACTTATTAAGACTTTTCCACATTCAATTTTTTGATTGCTTTACTTTTTACTTTTGTCTTTAACAAAACTAATTAACCCATTTAACTTATTTAACCTAATCAACTTAATATATGAAATTTTTTATCGATACAGCAAACCTTGCACAAATTAAAGAAGCACAAGACTTAGGAGTTTTAGATGGTGTTACTACAAACCCATCGTTAATGGCGAAAGAAGGAATCAAAGGAGAAAAAAACATCTTAAAACATTATGTAGACATCTGCAAAATTGTGACCGGTGATGTTAGTGCTGAAGTTATTTCTACCGATTTCGCTGGAATGGTAAAGGAAGGCGAAGCATTGGCAAAACTTCACAAACAAATTGTTGTAAAAATCCCAATGATTAAAGATGGCGTTAAAGCAATCAAATATTTTTCAAAAAAGAAAATCCGCACAAATTGTACATTGGTGTTTTCTGCTGGACAAGCATTGTTAGCAGCGAAAGCAGGAGCTAGTTATGTTTCTCCGTTTATCGGAAGATTGGATGATGTCTCCACAGATGGCTTGCGTTTGATTGAAGACATTCGTTTAATCTATGATAACTACGGTTACGAAACAGAAATTTTAGCAGCATCTGTTCGTCATCCAATGCACATAATTAACTGCGCTCAAATTGGTGCTGACGTTGTAACTTGTCCGCTTAGTGCAATTACAGCTTTATTAAAACATCCTTTAACGGATAGTGGTTTAGCGCAATTTTTGGCTGACGCTAAAAAATAAAACCTCAGCCAATCCCTCTCCTTTTGGAGAGGGATTTTTTTCTAACAAGCATTCACATGAAAACAATATGCTTGCTTTTTATTTTTTCTACCCTTATTTAGAATTATCAAAATGAAAAAATCGTTTTTAATTCTACTTGCCTTACTCTATCATCTCTCCTCCTTTTCACAAGCAAAAGGACCGAAAATTATTAAATCTATTCATTCTACACTGCTTAAAAATGATGTGTTTGTTGGCATGATCACTTTAAAAGATCAATCCACTGTTATCATCAACACCAACGATAACAATGAATTTACGTTTCAGCGTTACGACAAAAATCTAAGTCCGATAAGTATCAAAAGTACCGTATTGGTTTATCAACTTGCTAATTCGAAAAATTTAGGAGGCATTATTCAGCTTAAAGATAAATTTTTTATGGCGTTTCGCACGATGGACAAAACCGACTACCTCTACTCTTATTATGTAATTGAGTTTGATCCTTACGGAGTAACATTCAGCGGAACGATGCAAACAATCTTTCGTAATCAGCCTTTGGCAAGAGGTACAATCAACAAAATTCCAAACATGCATCCCCAAAACAGAACCATACCAAATACCATCAATTGCTATTACAAAGATGTACATATAGAAAAACCGTCTCCGGATTCTTCAAAATATTTATTTGCTTATTCATACGCTGACTTGGCAAGCTTTAAAGAAAATGAGATGCTTAAACATTCTGAACTTGAAATTGTTTCCGATAGTGAAAGAGTTCAATTTCATATTCTCGATAGAAACTTGGAAAAAATTTGGGAACGAAAAGTCACTTTTAGAAATAAAGTTGAAGATTATGCAATCAACAACAATGGTCAACTGTACGTACTTCTAAAAACAGATCCTCTAAAGAGCACGTTTGGCAGCAACTACGAAGTACTTATCTATAAAGACAGCATTTCAAAACCATATATTGTTTGTCCGAATATGGTTGGAAAAAGCATGACGGATGGTAAATTCTTTTCTCCCGATGGAAAAAACTTCAAGATTGTAGGAACTTTTTTCGACACTTACTTTGGGGTTTACGCTGTTACAATTTACGACACATTGCCCAACTATGGAGAAACAAGCGGAGACCTGATTAAGATAAACGCAGATGATATTTTTTTACGGGAAATCAATCGCACAAATGATGGAAAATTTAAAGTAATTTTCGAGTCTTACAATGCAGATCCAATATATCGTAATTCAAATGATGTACAAGATGAGACAGAAATAACCAGGAACGCATTTGAAGATTTAACGGTAGTGAGCATGAATAGCAAAGGAAACATAGAGTGGAATGTAGCGGTTCCTAAGAGGCAGATAGAAATAATAAATGCAGAAAGCCTCTCTTCCATTCTTCCGTTTAAAACTCTATCAAAAAAAAATCCTTTGAGAATTTACTTTACAGAAAATGAGAATCTGGTGGAAGTTTCTATTGGTCCAGCAGGAAATATGAGCAAACAAACGATTGCAAAAATTGATGCCTTGGGCAGTTTAAAAACGCGCTTTCATTTTTCAAATGATGTGATGTATACGGTGAATCATCTAAATCGCAAGAATACTCTTTACAAACTCAAAGTAAATTAATATGCTTCTAAGAATAAATCCAGAAAAACCAAATTACGATGAGATCGCACAAGTAGTAACTTGCTTGCGCGATGGCGGTGTAGTGATTTATCCAACGGATACAGTTTATGGAATTGGTTGTGATATCAACAAACAAAGAGCTGTTGAACGTGTTTGCAAGATCAAAGGTATTGATCCTGAAAAAGCAAATTTTTCTTTTGTGTGTTCCGACTTAAGCCATCTTGCTGATTTCACCAAACCCATTAGTACAGCTACTTATAAAGTAATGAAAAAGGCATTGCCGGGTCCTTTTACTTTTATTTTGGAAGCCAACAACAATGTTCCAAAACTATTTAGGAGTAAAAAAAAGACAGTAGGAATTCGTATCCCGGATAATGCTATTTGCTTGGAGATTGTGAAACAATTAGGAAATCCAATCATGAGCACATCGGTTCACGATGATGATGAAATAATTGAATACACCACAGATCCTGAATTAATTCATGAGAAGTATAAAAACATTGTTGATATAGTGATTGCTGGAGGCTATGGCAACAATGAAGCTTCCACCATTGTTGATTGTAGCGAAGGTGAATTTGAAATATTACGACAAGGCTTGGGTGTGTTGGAGGCGTTTTTGTAAATTGCTTTTAATTTTTTATATTTGATATGTGTACATGCACTATAAAATGAATAAAAAATTCCAAATTATTTTTGCTTTTTTCATCCTTTTAAATGTAGGATGCAAAAAAAATCCTTTTGATTATAGAACCAAATATATTGGCGATTATGATTTTGTGAATTCATGGTCTTATTACTGTATGTCCTCAACTCCTCCTTCAAATTCAGGAGTAATATACACTTCTGGAAGAATTGAACACGAAAAAGAGGATATGATAAAAGTAGTCCGTGATGCTAGTCAACCTGCATACTACGATCTCTTTTTAATAGATAAAGAAGGTAATTTATCTGTAGGAGGATCCTATAAAGGAAAGTGCGACAACAAAACAAAAATGCACTTTTCAGTAACAGGAGGAGGCTTGGGTTGCCCATCTTCTTCAACCATTACTGGTACCAAAAGAAAATAACCCTTCTACTCCACCGGAAACCCTTTTTGCACCCAATCTTCTTTTATCCCAACAGGAATATTCAACACTTTCGCATTTTTAAAACCCATATCGTTTAAATATTTTATGGCGGGACGAATATTGGGACAATTGTCGGAAGAGCAGCAGCCACAATAAACAACCACTACTTTATCTGGGAAAACTTTGCTCACTTCAAATTTGAACTTTTTCATTCCATCAGCTTCACTCACAGAACCAATATGAATAGCCCCTTTAATCTGGTCGACATTCCCAACATTGAAAATTACAGGTTTTGCTACTTTGGGATTATTAATTTGATTGGCCAATTCCTGAGGTTGAATTAGCTGTTCCTTTTTAAGAGGATCTTGTTTAATGAAAGAAAATAAAAGGATGGAGATTGGAAGTAGAAGAAGGATGAGTTTTTTCATGAGCGTTTTTATTTTCTCAAACAACAACAAACTTTATACCAAAATTATCAACTAAGAGGCTTCAAATGTCACTTCGAGCGGAGTCGAGAAGCACATAAAACTAATTATTATTTGCAGGGTTCTCGACTCCGCTCGAACTGACCTTATAACAATATTTTGAGTATAAAAATCACTTACCCAACACCTTAAACTCCGTTCTTCTGTTCATTTGACGGTGTTCATCTGTATCATTCAATACTTTCGGCTTGGTATCTCCATAACCTTTGAAGGTCAATCGTTTTGAGTCAATTCCATTTTTTACCAAATAATCGTATACCGCTTTTGCACGATTTTGTGATAATACTTGATTCATTTTTTTATCACCAACATTATCTGTGTGTCCGCTTAACTCACCAGAAATCGTTTTATTTTTATTTAAGAACGCAACCACTTTATCTAATTCCGCTTTTGATTGTGGTTTCAAATCAAATTTTGCTGTTTCGAAAAACACATTTTTTAATTCCATTATGTTTTCCAATTCTATTGGTTGCATTGGCACATCCAACACTATTGGTTTCATTTGATCGGACAGTTCTTTCAATGCATAATTTTCAGAAAAAAATAAATAACCATCAATGGATGCATTCAGCATATAATTTTTATCAATAGGCAAACACATTAAAAACTCACCATTCCCGGTGTTTGCATTTGATTCCATCATTACCAGCCCTGTTTCTAAATCAATCAATTCGAAATGTGCACCAAGAGGTTTTTTTGTTTTTACATCGTATACTTTTCCTTTTGCATACGTAACTTTTCCCGGACGAGCGCCTTCATAAAGGTCAAATTGATACAAATCCAATCCACCTTGTCCGCCTGCCCTATTCGATGCTAAGTAAGCCACATTACCTGAAGCTGCCACCAGAATGCTATTTTCATCACCATAAGTATTAATAGGATAACCAAGATTCATGGGTGCTCTCCACTGTCCTTTTTCATCTTTGCGCGATACATATAGGTCCAATTTTCCCATTCCTACATGTCCGTTTGAACCAAAGTACAATGTTTTTCCATCAGGGTGAATAAATACTGATTCTTCTTTACCGGGAGTATTAATGTTGGGGCCAAGATTTCTTGGAGCGCTCCATACTCCATTAACATCTAAAGTTGAAACATAAATATCTGTTTCCCCTATTCCACCCGGACGGCCACTCACGAAATAAAGCGACTTACCATCAGCAGAAAAAGAAGGTTGTGTTTCATAATGATTTGTATTGATTGAACTTCCTATGTTGTATGGAGTAGCCCACTTCTCTCCAACTTTTTCTGTATAAAATACATCACAACTTCCAAATCCCTTTCTTCCACCTGCATATGCTCCCGCAGCGTTTTCCTGACAAGCTACAAAAAATAGTAATTGTCCATCAACCGACAAACAAGGAGCACCTTCATTACCTTCCGTATTGATTCCGTTTCCGATAAGCACCGAAGGTTGCCAAACATTATCTACTTTTTTGCTAATTAAAAAATCTTCTTGTAAATCTTTTTTTTCATTTCTGTTATTTCTAGTATACAATATAGTTTGTTCATCTGCAGTTACAGCAGGGAAATAATCATCAAAAGAAGAATTAATAGATGCTCCCATATTCTTAAGATCAAAGGGGACAGGATTTTTCATTGCATTGATAGCAAAATTGCAGTTTGCTAAATTCCGCTCCGCATCTTCTTTTGTATCTGGATTAATGTGTACTTTTTTCAAAAAACGTTCGTAATCTTTTTTAGCATCTTCATATCTACCAATACTAATTTCCAAATTAGCGATGTTATAAAAGTTTCCTAAATTAAAAGTAGGATTGATGGATATGGCTTTCACATATTCCTCAATCGCTTTTTCAGGTTGGCGTTTTACTTGAAGAATTTCGGCATACAATAAATGTGGTTCAATAAAATTCGGATCTTTCTCAATTGCTTTCAATAATTCCTTTTCAGATTCATCATCTTTTCCCGACTGGAATAATTTTACTGCGCTTTGAAAAGAAGAGATTGCCTTTTTATTAGTAGAAGTATATTCGCCTGGAGGCATTTGCGCTTTGCAAGAAAACAGAAAAATAATCGAACAAAAAAATAGAAATTGTTTTTTCATAATCTTATACAGTTTCAAATTTATAAGCGTTTAGAAAATCAGTGTACTCTTCCATGAAAGTTTTCTTCTTATGATGTTCCTCTTGGTTAGCAATGTATTTTTTTACTTTTTCTGCAATTGATTCACTCACAGAAACAGCAAAATAATCAAACTGCCACTCGAATTTAACAGGAATTAATTTTTCTTTGTTTATCCAAAAAGAAGATTCACCTTTAATAAGCATAACAACCTTTGCTATGGCTTGATCAGCACTCAAAGAAATCAACAAATGAATATGATCTTCGACACAATTCATTGATTCAATAAAAATACCTTTTTTTACACTATTGTCCTTAATATGATTCAACAAAAGAGGTTTTAATTCTTTTGTAATTAATGGATTTCTATTCTTGGTCGCCCAAATTACGTGCAATAGGATTCTTGTATGTGACATAGTTAGGTTGGGCTAAAGCCCAATTATAATTTCATTCCATTTCCCCGACCTGAAGGTCGGGGCTAATGTAGTTTGATTTTTCCTTTTTTTATATTACGACCTGAAGGTCGGGGCTAATGTAGTTTGATTTTATTCAAAATATTATCGTCATTCCTTTTTATTAGCCCCGTGCTTTAGCTCGGGGCTAATAAATGATTAAAACCACCTTGGGCTTTAGCCCAACCTTACTAAAATCATTCCAACTATGGAATATTCATGTATTTATGTGTTTGTAAGGATACGTTCCATTTAGGATTTGCCATTACATAATCAACAATCAGAGGCATCATTTCTTTACTTTTACTCCATTCAGGCTGTAAAAACAACTTGCAATCAGCAGAAACGTGTTGTGCATTTTTTTCTGCCCATTCAAAATCATTTTTATTGTGAACGATGATTTTTAGTTCATCAGCCTTTGCAAAATTCTCCGGTAAAGGCTCGCTTGTTTTCTTTGGCGACAAACAAACCCAATCCCATATTCCGGTCAACAAATAAGCTCCTGATGTTTCAATGAATGTCTGAATACCTTTTGCTTTGAATTTTTTTGTGATATAATCCATGTTGTACATGCTGGGTTCGCCACCTGTAACAACAACTGCTTTGCCTGGAAATTTACTTGCATTTCCTACAATCAAATCTGCATTCGTTAATGGATGCAAAGAGGCATCCCAACTTTCTTTTACGTCACACCAATGACACCCAACATCACAACCGCCCACACGAATAAAATACGCAGGTTTGCCTGAATGAAACCCTTCACCCTGAATGGTATAAAACTCCTCCATTAAAGGTAATTCCAGTCCTTGCTCCAATAACGTTTTCTCTTGTTTTGTTTTCACTGTTATTCTAATATCAACATTTTATATTCAAACGGCTCAAATGCTTCTTTTAAATCTAAAATAAAGTCCTTTCCTGATTTCAAATAATACGGAGCGAAATTATCGTGTCGTTCTTGCAACACTCCTTCTGGTAAAAATTTATCTTTCAACTTTTTAATCTGATTGATATTTACCTCCTGTTTTTGCTTCTCCGACTTCATTAATTTATTTTCTATGCTCTTCAAACTTGTCAAAGCTTTTTGAAACTCTGCTTCAACACTTGCTTTTAAGGTAGAATCAACCGCGTTCACTTTTTCGGCTAACTCTTTAAACAGGATTGTTAATTTATCTTCTTGCTCTTTAAGAGAAACATCTGAGTCGGCATTTTTGCTAACAAATTCTTTTATTAATTGATCAATGTCTTTGAACAAATCTGCTTTTGATAAATGTAGTCTTTGCATTTGTTGTTCAGTCTTTTCATCGCTTAGCAATGCAAAATTTCGAGGCATTAGCACTGGGAAATTAATCTTATGGTGTTCGAACATTCTTTTGTATTCTAACCAATAAGCAATTTCTCCTGGTCCGCCTATGTAAGCTAAATTTGGCAATATTTTTTGCTGAAACAATGGACGCAATAAAACATTTGGACTATATTCTTCCGCTTTATAACTTAACGTTTCAGCTGAAGCTGTTTCTATTCGCACTCGACTATTATCCGAAAGTTTGAACACATTAATTTCACGCGGATTAACTTGCGCTTTGTGTCCGATTTTTTCTAATTCAGAAATGGTGCTATTTACAATCTTAAAATTTGTGTTATTTGAAATATCATCTTTAACAATGTCAATAAATGAAGCTTTTAATTTTGCATCATCTGCATCCAGAATAACTAAACCATCTTTAGAAAACAGTTGATGTACCATATAACGAGTAGCATCCGAAATAGTAACATGTTTTAAGTAGGAATCAGTAAATAATTGGATTAATTCTTTTGCATTTTCAGATTCACCAAGAATCTGTTTTAATTCATCAATCACTGTATTTAATGATTCTGTTTTAAATTTCCCAACGGCTCCTTTTTCCGTTGAATTCCATTTTACTTTTTTACCAAACAAGTTGATGGAGGAAATTTCTTCAAAATCGTGGTCTTCTGAAGCCATCCAATACACTGGAACAAAATTGCTATCCGGATATTTTTTCTTTAGGACTTTGGCTAAATTAATTGTCGAAATAATTTTATAGATAAAATAAAGCGGGCCTGTAAACAGGCATAATTGGTGCCCCGTACAAACGGTATAGGTGTTTTTCTCTAGCAGCCGATTGATATTATCTGTTACGATCAAACTATCAGCAATTTTGGAGTATTGCGTTTTGAGAACCTCTACCAATAAAGTGCGGTTAGTGTTTTCTTTGTTTTTGTCCTCCATTGCTTTTTTGAAGGAATCAATTTCAGGCGCATACGAATAAAACTGACGGAGCTGTGTTTCTCCGTTTATATAATCTAAAAACAGTTTTGAGAACTGCTTTGTTTCTTCAAAGGAAATATACTGTTTTTTAAGCGTCATAATTGCTTTGTAAAGGTAAGGAAATCGATTTTATAATTAGATAAATTATGAATTGATTAAATTTGTAGAAAAACATACCGAATTATGCAAAACGAAGACGTCAACCCGTGGAAAACATTAACATCTGAAAAAGTCTATGATTCACCATGGATTGGGCTTACAAAGCACGATGTGTTAAATCCAAATGGTAATCCAGGAACCTATTCGGTCATCAATTTTAAAAACATGGCATTGGGCGTTTTGGCACTTGACAAGGACCATAACACTTGGATTGTTGGACAATATCGTTATCCGATCAATCAATATTCATGGGAAATACCCGAAGGAGGAGGAAAATGGGATATTGAACCATTGGAATCAGCTAAACGTGAATTACTTGAAGAAACAGGTATAACAGCAACTAAATGGACAAAAATATTAGAGATGCATTTGAGTAATTCGGCAAGTGATGAGTTTTGTATATTATATATTGCTCAAGAACTTAGTTTTGGAGAAGCGCAACCTGAAGATACAGAGCAACTAGAGGTGAAAAAACTTCATTTTAATGAATTGTACCAAATGGTTGAAGAGGGTGAAATTACAGATAGTTTAACGGTTGCGGCTGTTTTGAAAGCTAAAATTTTAATGCTGGAAGGCAAAATTTAAATCACCAAACGACCTTCAAAAACTTCTTTGAATTGAAAAGGGATATCCACCATCTGTTCAAAGTCTTCACCTGCCTCGCGAATATCTTCATCATCAAAAGACCATATTACAACTACAGATTTACCTGAATCATAAAGTTCTTTTAATTTATAAAGCATAAACAAATACATTTTGGAAGAAGAAATATTAAAATATTTTAGGTTGAAAACAAAAAGAGTAATCTTGTTAGGGCTTTTAACGTACTCGTCTAAAAAATCCAATACAGGCTGATACAAGTCTTTTCCATCCAAAGGAAGAGAAACGCCTTTGATTTCAAAAACACCATTTTCCTTGTCCATAATGATGGTAGGATAAATATCTGTTTGGTTGATTTTTACAAGTTTCTTCATGCTACAACTAATGTAACTAATTTTAGAGTAAAGAAAAAAAGAAATCGATGATTAGACTACTTCACCATATAAATCATAATCTTCAGCAGATGTAATTTTCACGTTTGCAAAATCACCAACACGAACATAGTCTTTATCTGCCTTCACTAATACTTCGTTATCTACTTCGGGAGAGTCGAATTCGGTGCGACCAATAAAATAATTGCCTTCTTTTTTATCGAAAAGAACCTTATAGGTTTTACCAATTTTCTTTTGATTCAAATCATAAGAGATGCCCATTTGAAGAGCCATTACAGCTTCGGTACGCGCTTGTTTTGTTTTTGCCGATACGTCATCTTTTAACAAATAAGCATGCGTGTTTTCTTCATGTGAATAAGCAAAAATTCCTAATCGTTCGAAACGACTTTGCTCCACCCACTCCAACATTTCCTCGTGATCTTTTTTTGTTTCTCCCGGATAACCAGCAATTAGTGTTGTTCTTATTGCTATTCCAGGGACTTTATCACGAATTTGATTTACTAAATCAATTGTTTTTTGTTTGGTTGTTCCTCTTCTCATGCTCTTCAACATATTATCGCTAATGTGTTGCAAAGGCATATCCAGATAGTTACATATATTTTTTCTTTCGTTCATCACATCCAATACATCCATAGGAAAACCAGCTGGAAAGGCATAATGCAAACGAATCCAATCAATTCCATCCACATCCGAAAGTTGTTTTAGTAATTCGGAAAGATTACGTTTTTTATAAATATCCAAACCGTAATAGGTTAAGTCTTGAGCAATTAGCATCAATTCTTTCGTTCCGTTTTTCGCTAAATGTTTTGCTTCTTTTACTAAGTCTTCAATAGGTCTGGAAATATGATTCCCTCGCATCAAAGGTATAGCGCAGAAAGAGCAAGGTCTATCGCAGCCTTCAGAAATTTTGAAATAAGAAAAATGGTGAGGAGTAGTTAATAATCTTTCACCAACCAATTCATGTTTATAATCTGCTTTTAATGTTTTTAATAAACGAGGCAATTCACGTGTGCCAAAATATCCATCAACATTCGGAATTTCTTTTTGTAATTCGGGTTTGTATCGTTCACTCAAACAGCCCGTAACATATACTTTATCAACCAATCCGGCTGTTTTTGCATTTGCATAACGGATGATGGTATCTATACTTTCTTGTTTTGCATTATCAATAAATCCGCAAGTGTTAATGATAACAATACTTGAATCATCATCTGTACTTTCGTGATGCACATCAAAATTATTTGCCTTTAATTGACCCATCAAAACTTCGCTATCCACAATGTTTTTAGAGCAACCTAATGTTACAACATTTACTTTATTTTTTTTTAATGTTTTAGTTTTCACTGAGTTTTATTGTTTAAACAATGAATCAACGAATTCATGTTTGTTGAATACTTGTAAGTCTTCCATTCCTTCTCCTACTCCAATATATTTTACCGGAATTTTAAATGAGTCGGAAATACCAATAGCTACACCACCTTTAGCTGTTCCATCTAACTTTGTAATCGCCAATGCATTTACATCTGTAGCAGCTGTAAATTGTTTGCATTGTTCAATTGCATTTTGTCCAGTTGAGCCATCCAATACCAATAGAACTTCGTGAGGAGCATCTGGAATGATTTTCTTCATTACATTTTTTATTTTGGTAAGCTCTGTCATTAAATTTATTTTGTTGTGCAAGCGACCTGCTGTATCAATAATAACAACATCAGCACCTTTAGCAACAGCAGAAGTCAATGTATCAAAAGCAACAGACGCAGGATCCGCATTCATTCCTTGAGAAACCAATGTTGCATCTGTGCGTTCAGCCCAAATTTTAATCTGGTCGACAGCTGCAGCACGAAACGTATCTGCAGCACCAATCACCACTTTTTTTCCTGCATTACGAAACTGATGAGAAAGTTTTCCAATGGTTGTTGTTTTTCCAACGCCATTCACTCCTACTACCATTATAACGTAAGGCTTTTTGCCTTCAGGCGTTTCAAAATCCGCTTTATCTTCCTGTCCGTTTGAAACCAACAGTTCTGCAATAACTTCTCTTAATATATCATTCAGTTTTTCCGTTTCTACTTTTCTTTCTTTAGAAACGCGTTCTTTAATTTTATCAATGATTCGTAAGGAGGTATCAACACCTACATCAGAGGACATTAAAATTTCTTCTAAATTTTCGAGTACTTCATCATCTATTGTGGCTTTTCCCATAATCGCATTTGCGATTTTGCTGAAAAAACTTTGTTTGGTAACAAATAGACCTTTATTAAGACTCTCTTTTTTCTCTTTACTAAAAAAATTAAAAATGCCCATTAAAAATTTATGAATTATTAATGCTATTTATAAATTAAATTATCACAGACTTGTCCTCGACTCCGCTCAGACTGACGTTACAGGGAGCATTCTGCGATGAGGCAGACCTATCGAAGTTTGCTTCCCTTTTCATTGTGGGGTTAAACAATAAAAGCTTCCCCTTGTTTGGAGAAGCCTTTATATCTGTCTCTTATACACATCTGACGCTGCCGACGAATAGAGAGGTGTAGATCTCGGTGGTCGCCGTATCA
>ENA-ORBV01003998-ORBV01003998.1-microbial-mat-metagenome-genome-assembly--contig:-NODE-3998-length-28869-cov-9.783204_pt1 | contig 28869 bp, 27 predicted proteins | sample MGYA00237777_ERZ505514 | MGnify/ENA primary metagenome ERZ505514 (study PRJEB26160, sample SAMN06269048) | microbial mat metagenome | isolation source: Oligotrophic lake microbial mat | place...
TGGGCGCCCAATTCAGTAAGGTGGGATTGCAGAAGGCGGACGTCTTCATCCGTTCGCACGAAGGAATAGCCCAACATATCGGCATTCTTCACGATGAATGCCAATGCTTGCAGGTCGTCCTCGGTCAACGTGGGTGTAATCAGGTTGGTTTCCGGCAGATTGATGCCCTTCTCCGCCGCCAGCTTTTCCCCCGCGACTCGCGCGTGCTGAATCTCAACCGTTACCTCATCCGGCGTTACGCCGCGAACCACTCCGCCGATTTTTCCGTCGTCAAACCAGATGGGCTGGCCGGGCTGCACGCAATCGAAGAATGCAGGCAGCGTCACGCCAATGCGGGCCGGGCGGGCCGGATCCCGATCCGTGCCGTCTTGCCCTGGCTCACCAGGCTCAAGGCTGCGCGTCAAAACAAGAGTGTCGCCGACACGGAGAAATAGTGTCTGCTCCCTGGGAGGAATCTGTCCGGCCCGGGCGTGAAGGCGGGGCCGTGTCTCATCCTGATAGACGGCCTTCAGAGTGAGACCAGGGGCGATGTAGGCGGTATGCGTGCTCTCCGCCCAACGGCTCCTGCCGGCTGCTTCGGTAATCTTCATGGAGCGCCGCGCCCCGCGGGTGTCGGTAAATCGAATGCGATCGCCTGGCGTAAGGCTCGCCAGCCATCGGCCTGGTACAGGAAGGCAGGCCCCGTCGCGCTCCGGAGATTCTTCCGGCTTCGCCTGCGGTGTCAGCCAGATGCGCGCAGGCTTGACGATGCGGCCGAGTTCATCCCTCATAGGGCGAACTTTTAACACCGCCGGGCCAGGCTTTATTGGTCCGGTACGCAGCTTGGGACCCGCCACATCCATTTCAATCTTGCAACTCTTGCCTGTTTCCTGCTCCGCCTGCCGCAGGTTGCGGATCATTCCAGACCAAGCCTCTTCACCGTCATGCGCACAATTGATCCGCATGCAGTTCATTCCCCGATGAAGCAGGTCCCGCACCAGTCCATAGTCGGTGGCGGCTTCGGACGGCATCGTGACCATGATGCGGACATTGCGGCCTTCCGGCTCGGGTCCCAGCAGAAATTCGGTATTACGTTCCAGTAGCCGGCGTCCTTCGTCCCCATCGCAAACCGGCTCGGCAGCGGGATGGTGACTTGGCTTCAGCTTGTGTAAACTAGCCAGGATTCTCATTACGGCACGCACGCCGCTCATTACATGCGTTTCTGTCCGGCCCAGTGACGACAGTCCCAAACCGGCCAACTGGTCTTGCAGTCCCCGAACGTCTCGGCGCCGCAATGCCAGATAGTGAAGGAGGTTTGTCGCACTCAGACGGCGATCCGGCTGGATCTGCTCCAACATCGGGAGATTCTCCTTAACCAGATCCAACATGTCACTGTGCAGGCCCTTCAACTCATCGATCAGCGGGCGTAATTCTAGCGGCATAGGGATAGCTCCATGGGATTCATAGCATGTAATGGACCACGGGGCGAACACTACAAATAGTTGGGAACCATTTCCCGCCAGTACCGGGAGCGATGGGCCTCTCCGGGCCAGATGACCGCCGTTACCCACGAAACCCGAATTCGCGGGTTCACCTCTCCTCTACGGGATTCGCACCCCGTTATGGCGCAGCGGATCACATCCACCCGCAATCCTCCAACTGCCGGCAGCCGTCCTCCGCTCGGCAAAAGACGTGCCGCCCCGGGGCACTAACCGGGCCATACCTGCTAATTTGGTCCAATTCTTGCTCCGCGTTTCCGTATGGCAGTTACCCGCCAAAAAACATGAATCGCCAGGAGGAATTATATGAAAAACGAATTAATACGCGCTTCCGCGCGTCTAGTCGCATTGGCCGCTGTCTTCGCGGTCGCGCAAAACGTTGTCAGAGCCGAGCTGATCGTCGGCCTGACAAGTCAGAACACTCTAATCAGCTTCGATTCGGCGACGCCGGGAACTGTCTCCGTGCCCATCGGCCTCTCCGGGATTTTGGCGGGCGATACTCTGATCGGGATTGACCGCCGGCCGTCAACAAACTTGCTGGATGGGACCCTCTACAGCCTGGGCGTCAACTTAAGTTCGGGCTTGGGAGGCGTCGATACCTGCCGGACGCCCGACGTCCTTGCCCTTCACGAAAATCCGAATGGCGGCACGCTCCAGACACAGATGGCCCTGCCGGAGGATTCCAATGGCGCACTGACCGGCTATGACATCTCGGGACTGACGGGCAAACCTTATTTCTCCGTTACGGTAGGAAATTCCAGTTCGTCTTTCTATATGGGAACTACCCTGGTGGGCACGATTGGCGGAGGTGTGTCGGTCATGGACATTGCCGCTCCCGTAGGCAATGCGGCGCCCGAACCGGCGGGATTGCTTTTGAGCGCCGCAGGACTGTTCGCGCTGGCTGTTTGGCGCCGGCGCCGGCAGTAGCGAAATCTCCGGGTGATTTCCCAAATCGGGCCGCAGTTTCTTATACTGTGGCCTAATGGCTGCCCGGCCCGAACCGCCTTTAACAGAAGTTGTCGACCTGCGTCATTTGGCGTCTGGCGCCCTTGATGAGGTATTGGAGGAGGAGACGCGGCGCTGGCGGGAGACCTTGGCGTGGGACTTTGGGGCGTCGGCGGCGCTGGTAAAGGGCTTTGTCGATACGCAGTCCTTAAATGGGCGGGCTTTGCTTCACGCCGGACGCGTCATCGGGTACACATACACCGTTACAGATGAGGACAAGGGACTAATTGGCGATCTCTACATACTGGGCGAGTACGCGACGCCGGCGATGGAGGACCAACTCTTAAATTCCACTGTCGAAACGCTTTATCGCACCGCCGGCGTGCGGCGCATTGAATCGCAGGTGATACTGTTGACCCATCCCCGCCCGGCGCCGCCGGTACATGCTACAGATCTGCGGCTTTTTGAACGCTATTTCATGGTGTGCGATCTGCGCCGGCTGCACAACTGGGCCGGCGAGGCTTCCCGTGCGCTGGACATCGACGGTTGGAGCGAACGGTATCAGGAAGACGCCGCGGCGCTGGTCGCCGATGCCTATGCCGGCCACGTTGACGGCAACATTAACGATCAGTACCGGTCGGTAGCCGGGGCGAGGCGATTCCTGCGGAACATCGTCCAGTATCCGGGCTGCGGATCGTTCTGCGCGGCGGCGTCCTGGCTGGCCTGGCGGCGCGACACCGGCCGGATGTGCGCCGCCGCGCTGGCCAGCGTGGTGGCGCATGACGCCGGCCACATTACTCAGATCTGTGTAGCGCCATCCAGCCGCGGCGAGGGAGTCGGGCGCGAGATTCTCACCCGGTCATTGGAGAGCCTTCGCGAAGCCGGGTGCCGGCAGGCAAGCCTGACAGTGACCGCGGCCAACCGGAACGCCATCGGACTGTACGAATCCATGGGTTTCACCGTGCAGCGCCGCTTCGCCGCCATGGTGTGGGATCACATCCGGCCGGTACGGCGATTCTTTATTTAGACCGATGGAGAGGTGCGCTACGATGGAAGTTTCGTCTATGTCTACAGCGTCCACTTACGATGATGCCAATCTGATCCTTCGCCTCTACGAGTTGCGCCGGGAAGAGCGCATGCGCTCCGCGCGCAAGTGGTACATGGAACATTTCGGCCCGGACACGCTGGAGGAGTTCCGCGAGATGTGCCCGGCGGGCAGCGACAGCAACGCGTCGTTCCGCCAGGTTTCGTCGTACTACGAGATGGTGGCGAGTTTCATCACCAGCGGCGTATTGAATGAAGAGCTCTATTTCCAGAGCGGCGGCGAACTGTTCCTGGTCTTTATTCGTTTGGAGCCATTCCTGGGCGAGTTACGGGAAGCGTTTAAGAATCCTGGAGCCTACAAGAACCTGGAAGCCGTTGCGCAGCGCTACGCCGCCTTTATCGATCGCAACGACCCCGGCGCCGCCGGCGCGTTCCGGTCGCGTATGCGCGCAATTCTGGGGAAATAGTGCGGCAGGACGGCGAGTTTTTCGAGGATCGCGAACTTGATCTGATATACATCGGCAAGCGCCTTTCCGACGCGAAAGCATTAGAGGAACTGCTGACCGAAGCGGGCTGGGAATACTACGTGGAAGCGGACGAGTACCGGGGCGGCTTCTTGTTCGCAACGCAGAGGACGGGCGCGTTTTTCTATGTATTGCTGGAGAAGGCGCCGGAGGCGCGGGAGTTTTTGCAGGGGCGCGGCTATAAGCCGCAGCCCGCGCTGCCGGGCAAGGATAGCTAGGAATGCTTTACGCTGAAAGAGGGTGACGCACCCACGGAGGATTTGGCCATGACGCTGATTGAGCTTCCCGCTAAATTCTCGATTGCGGCGCTAGACTGGTCACAATGCAAGGCTGTGGAGAGCGGCCCCCGAAAGTTAGGCGGCGCATGGTTGTTTCGAGATACGCGAATGCCGGTTTCGGCGGTCTTCGAGAATTTGGAGGACGGCGTTACCATTGACGAACTCATCGAGCTATACGACGGCCTGACTCGAGAGCAGGTGGATGCCGTTCTTGATTTTGCCGGCCGCAGTCTCGAACCCTCCTCGCGCTTTCTCGCTCAGTAATGCGCATCCTGTTTGACCAGGGAACGCCGCTCACAATCAGACGCTTTCTTATTGGACACAGCGTCCGAACGACGCGACAGGAATGCTGCGCCACCCTCAAAAATGGGCGCCTCCCGCAAGTTGCCGAGGAAGCGGGATTTGAGTAGTTGCTCACCACTGAGAACAGTGTTGCGCATCAGCAGAATCCAAAGGCCGGAGAATCGCCATAGTTGTTCTCAGTCGGAATCGATGGCGGACAGTGCAGCGAATGATTCCGAAAATTGTCGCTGTGGTGAATGCGGCAACGCTTGGAAGTTACGCCGTCATTGAGATACCGGCGAGGCAGACACACCCCGATTTGTGTCCGACGGCGGCGCGGTCAAGTCGCCCCGGCGGAGCCGTCGAGGATCGGCACGATGCGGGCCCGGGTCACACAGTCGTCCGCTTACCTCCTCTCATCCGCCCGTCGCGCGAATCAACAAAGGAATACGAATCGGCGGCTCATACATGGACGGCCCTCGTCGATAAAGTGGCGCGGCCCGGCGGGTTTGGTATTAAGAGATCCAAGCCGGTCTCCGGTGTCTTCCGGCCCCGGCAGCGCGCAGACATGCCCGCCGGTTCCGCATTACGGTTCGACGACGGGATCGTTCGGATTTTTCAGCGCGAAGGTCACGACGTTCGAAACGTAGATGTCCTGCGCGATAGTGACTTGCGTTTTCGAGTTCGTCGGCAGGTCCGAATTGAGTTCCAAGTGGACTTCGTAGATGCCAATGGCGCCTGGCTTCAGCGCCGCGTAGAGCACGTTCGCCGTCTTGCCACCCGCGAGCGAGCTAACGAACTCAAAGGGCTCGTTCAACGACGGACCGTCGAAAGCGATGCCGGTGCGAATCAGCGCCTGATCATCGGAGTTTTTCAATGCTCCCAGTCCGGTGGTCGTTAAAACAATCGTCTCGCCGGGCAGCGCCGGATTAGCCTCGGTCACTAAAGCGCCGGCCGTGTTGGCGCAGCAGAGCGCGGGCGTAGTGGCGGTCATGATCACCTGCCCGCCTTCTTTCGATTTGGCGGTGTAAGTGATACCGTTGCCCGCATCCCCCGCTTGTTTGGCCCGCAGCCGGATGCGCGTAAAAACGCCGGCCGCGAAGGCTTCCACTTTTTCATCCTCGTTTTCGTTGATCTTCTTAATGATGCCATCGCGAATCTTGGCCAGATCGTCGCCCGTCTGCACAGTGTAGGAGTATTCGCGATCTTCGATAACGACCGTAGCGACGTCATTCGCGTTCGCCGAGCCGTCGACGGAAACTGTGCCCGTCGCGCGGTCCGAAAAATGGCCGACTACACCGGGGCGGGGGTCGAGACCTTCGACCGCGAAGATCCCAGGGTTCTGCGCGATAATAGGCACCGCGACCGGCGACGTTGTCACCACCCGGCCACCGGCGCGTTCTATGCGCACGTATGCATTCGCGCTGTTGGAGTCGCGCACTTCCCACGGGATCTGCGCGTTGATCTGGTTCGGTGACACCATCAAAAGCGGCGCCTCAATACCGTCAAAATAGACGCGGACGCCGCCCAGAACGCGCGGCAGTTCGCGAGCATCGGCGGGCGCGGAAACCGTGCCCTCCGAGAGGTTTTCACCGAGCAGCGTCACCAGCGTACCCGGAGCCACTTGCGCCGCGTTTTGGCCGCCGACCAGCGTCGCGCCGCTGGTGGTCAAATTTATGGTGGAGGTATCGGGCGTTTTGGCCGTGGTGAAGTTAATTCCGTTGCCGCCCTCGCCGCCGGACCGGGCGGTTATGAGGATGGCGCGAAGGTCGGGAATGACGCTGGCCGTCACCGCGCCGTCAATGTCGGCGTTAATTTGTTGTGTTAATTGCAACAGGATGTTGGCGAATGTATCGTCGCGAATGAACTTGTACTTATAGACCCGGCCGGAAACAGTGATGGAAACTTCGTCTCCTTCCTTGATAGTGCCATCAAGGACAATCGACGCCGTTGCGAAAACGTCCCGGCTGGCAAGATTGCGCACGGCGGTGAAGGGCAGCGGCTGATCGTGCAGGGAAAAGACGACAATGCGGCGATTATAGGTATCGCTGACGAAGAGATTCGTTCCGTCCCAGGCGAGCGACATCGGCGTGCGCAACAGATCGGCCGAGGAGCGGAATAGCGGGTAAGCGCTATCGGAGGAGCGATTGGAGTCGCCGGACGCCTGGCCCAGAACAAGATCGGCCGGTTGGCCGTTGTCGAGCGGCATCGAGTTATAAACCAAAACGCGGTCGTTCCCGCCATCGGCGATGAACAGGCGATTCCCATCGCTTAACGCGTATCGGGGGAAATCCATGGTCGCGAGACAGGTGCGAGGGAAACCTTCCTTCCCGTCGCTGCCGATGCCATTGGAAGCGCATACCTGCGTGCTGTTGTTGGCCGCGGCGGTCGTGAATACTTTCTGTCCCAGCACCAGATCGGCCGGCTGCGCATTGCGTGTTGGAATTATGTTCCAGATCAACACGCGGTTTTGGCCCAGGTCGGCGACGTACATGCGCTGCCCGTCGGATGTCACCGAAACGGGGTTCACCATGTTTTCGGCCTTCGGATCGATGGTCGTACGGGCGAGATCGAGTTCAATATTTGTGCTGAAATCGGGCTGGCCCAGAACGATATCGGCGGGTTGGAAACTGCGCGTCGGCATGCTGTTCCAGATCAGCACGCGGCTGTGGCCGCTATCGGCGACAAAAAGGCGCTGCCCCTGCATCCAAACGCCTTGCGGTCCTCGCATGCGCTGCCCGGGAATGCCCCTGGGCGCGTTCACGGTCGTGAAATTTTCCTGGCCAAGGACGATGTCGGCGGCTTGATTGTTGTTGTTCGGAATCGAGTTCCACAGCAGCACACGGTTATTGTCGGTGTCGGCGACCGCCATGCGAATGCCGTCGGAGGCGACCGCCGTGGGACTGCGCATCGCGGAAGCCGTCGCCACCGCACGCAGTTCGTTCTTCGTGAAGTCGGTTTGGCCAAGCACCGTATCGGCAATGCCGCGGCACGCCGGGCAGCGATTGATCTGCGGAATCAGCGCGTTAACGGGGAGCGTCACTTGGTCGATATTGCGGAAAATCAGCACGCGGTGGTTCAGCGGCAAGGAGCCGACCCGGTTGGAGTCAGCCACAAAAAGCGTGTTATTGACGAACGCCAAACCGCCCACTCCGCCCAGCGTGTCGGCCGTCGTGGCCGGCTGCTGCGCCGTAAATGTCTTCTGACCAATAAGCAGCCGGGCGGCCTGCCCGCTGTAGAATTCAGCCGAGGGAGCGATGGCCGCGCAGGCGAGCCACAACACCAAATGCTTCACGTGGAGGTTCGTCATTACGCAAACTTTCAGTATAACAGCGACGCGGGGAATCCCCGCGACGGGTACAAATTACCCCTAGTTTTTAACAATGTCACCGCTCACCGCGGCGTCACCGATCCCCAAATGATCTGGTAGACCTCGACGATTCCTTCGAAGTTCCGGCCGGCCCGGATCGCCACCCGCGTATTCGGGTGTAGCCGTTCCCACTCCGACACCACGCCGTCTTCCAGATACCGCGTGTCGCGGCGCAGCGCGATTGTCTTGTACCCGTCGGTTCGCGTGCGCAGGACCATTTTCTCCGCCGTCAACTCGCTCACCGTGCCCGCCCATTGATACTCGCCCCGGGGAATAATGTTCTCCGTCACCGCCCGGTAGGTGATGCGCATCCGGCCGGAATCCTTCTTTGCCATGTCGGCAAGCCGCACGGTCCGGACGTAGCAGGGAGTTCCATCAATTAAACGGCGGTCGGCGACGATCTCTACCAGATCGGTCGGTTGGAAGGATTTCACCGGCACGCGCAGGCGGCTTTGCTCGAACCACGTCCGGTGGTCATAGGTGCAGCGAAATTCCTTTTGCGCGACTGTTTTCAACAGAAAACTCGCGGGCTGTATATCGCTGATGTAACCCGACACTACGCCCACCGGCACTTCCTGTGCACAGATAAGCATCGGGACGAGCCAAAGCGCACGCTCCCACATGCCTCTTATTCTACTGCTGCTACAATGTCCATTTTGCGGCCCTTCGACGTTACAGAACAAACTTCTCGCGCTTTGGCGTGGTTTCAACACTCCGGCATTCAGGAATCGAACGGCGGCGTGGCGCGGTATCACCTGCTGGCCGAGGCGCGAAACATGCCGCTTTCCACCGAGATTACCGGTTACGCGGTTAGCGCCTTGATCTGGGGCGGAGCCGTCGATGACGCCTTCCGTGCCGCCGATTGGCTCGTTCGCGACGCCTGGCAACCGGCGCTGCGGGCGATGCCGTTTGAAGTTGCCGATCCGCTGCCGCCAACGTACTTCTTCGATTGCGGGATCATCGTCCGCGGCCTTCTCGCCGCTTGGCGGGCGTCAGGGCGGGTTGATTACTTGAACACGGCCCGCGACCTTGGTCTGGCGATGGGACGCGATTTCTGGTCGGCCAACGGCGAGTTGCATCCGACGTTGGATCTGCCGTCGAAATCCCCCTGGCCGTATGAAAAGCGCTGGTCCCGTGAGCCAGGGTGTCTGCAACTCAAATCCGCGTTGGCCTGGGCGGACTTGGCGGTTCTCTTTCCGGGCGAGGCTTTTGAGGCGTGGTTCGAACGGGCGCTGCGCTTTGCGCTGTCTTCGCATTTGGACTTTCTTCCTGGCGATGACGATGAGATGAAGGTGATGGACCGGCTTCACGCGTATTTGTATTTCCTGGAAGCGTTGTTGGCACGCTGGCATCGGGCCGAGGTGCGCGAGGCATTGCGGGCCGGCATTGGCAATGTTGGACGCTATCTGCGGACGATTGGTCCGCGCTTCGAACGCTCCGATGTTTGCGCGCAATTGCTGCGCGTCCGGTTGCTGGCGGATTCGCTGGGCGCGGTGCCGCTCGATGCCGTCGAGGCCGGCGTGGAAGCAGCCCGCTGCGCGTCGCATCAGCGGATTGGCGGCCCGCCCATCATTGATGGCGGCTTCGGCTTCGGCACATGCGATGGCGTCCCGCTTCCTTATATGAACCCGGTCTCAACAGCCTTCTGCATGCAAGCCATGCAGTGGTGGAGCGACTGGAACAAGGGCGCATTCCGCGGCCAATTGGTCGAGTTAATCTAGCCCGTGGCGGAACGCATCAAACTCGCCTTCGCCTCCGGGTCGGACGACCTCATCCCTACGCTGCTGGGAAAAATGGCCGATATTTATCCGGACCTGCCGCTGCATGTGGTTTCCGAGTTCCCTCCGCCGGTCGCGGGAGTGCCGTGGATTCGGTGGTTTCCGGCCAAGGATCTTGGCGACAACGCCGCTCGCGTTGAAGCCGCGGTCGCCGGCAAGGAAGTGGTCCTCGCCGGCATTATCCTGCAACCGCGCATGCCCTATTGGTCGATGCGCTGGGCCGCCGCGCGCCGCTTCCCGGTGCAGTTGATGGTGTTCAACGAAAACCTCGATCACTTCATGCTCCGCCCGCGCAGCCTGCCCGTGATGGCGAGACATTTCCTCTGGCGTACGAAGAACTTCGTACGTTGGGAGACGCGGCCTGGCGGGACGGCCTACACCATCGTTTGGCGGCTGCTTCACCCGCGTGCGTTTTTGCGTCCCGCCGCCTACGCCATGGCGAGGATCAGCGCCGCCATCGCGCCCCAATCACCGGCCCCGTTAACCGCGCCGGGCGCCGAACTCCCCGCCGGCATCACCGTCGTCATCCCCTCCCGCAATGGTCGCGAACTGCTCGAACGCCTTTTCGCTTCGCTCCTTCCGCAAGCGCCCGACGAGATTATCGTCGTCGACAACGGCTCTACCGACGGCACCGCCGAATGGCTGCGCCAAGACCATCCGCGCGTCCAAATCGAATACAGTGGCCAGCCGCTTTCCTTCGCCGCCGCCGTCAATCGCGGTATCGCGCGCGCCCGCCACTCCCATACTTGTCTGCTGAACAACGACATGGTGCTGGAACCCGGCTTTTTCACCACGCTCGCCAAACCGTTCGAAAACCAACCCGATCTCTTCGCCGCCACCGCGCAGATTTTCTTCCCCGAAACCGCCCGCCGCGAAGAGACCGGCAAGGCCATGTATCATCACAATAAAACGGGCCAATTCCCGCTCTGGTGCGAAACGCCTCTCGCAGGCGAGGATGGCACATGGGTCCTCTACGGCAGCGGCGGCTGCACGCTTTATGACACGGCCAAACTCCGCGCGCTGGGCGGTATCGGCGAGCAGTACACGCCGGCGTACGTGGAGGATCTCGATATCGGCTGGCGCGCCTGGCGCCGCGGCTGGCCCACGGTGTTCGCGGCGGGCGCGCGGCTGGTTCATCTGCACCGTTCCACAACTTCGAAATACTTCTCACCGCAAGACCTGGAAAACACGCTGGAACGCAACTATATGCAATTTGCGGCGGGCAGTAATTCGCGGGCGATTTGGCGCGAAGCGATTGACCGGCTGAACCTTCTCGCCGCGAAGCAGGAGCCCGTAAAATCCGCCGAACGCGCACTATTCCGCGCCTGGCATGAGCCGTGGCGCCAGCCGCTCGCCGCCGCCGGCGATGACGCGCCACTGGCGCTTTGCGGCGGCGCGGTCGCCGTTTTCCCGGGGATCGCGCCCACCGGCCGCCAGCGCGTACTCATCGCCGCGCCGTATTTGCCATTCCCGCTCTCCCACGGCGGCGCGGTGCGCATGTTCAATCTCATGCGGGAGGCCGCCAGCGAATTCGATCAGATATTAATCGTCTTCGTCGACGAACTAGCCACGCCCGCCCCTGGGTTGCTGGCAATCTGCAACGAAATCATCCTCGTTCGCCGCGAAGGCTCGCACTTAATTCCATCGAGCCCGCGCCCCGATGTCGTCGGAGAACACGACAGTCCTGAGTTCCGCGCCGCCCTCGCCGCCACGCTCCGCAAATGGCGGCCGGACATCGTGCAGCTTGAGTTCACCCAAATGGGCGTTTATGCCGATACCTGCCGTCCGGCGAAGACCATGCTCGTCGAGCACGACATAACCCTCGATCTCTACGAACAGTTGCTGAACGACAAAGAGGACTACGACACGCGCCGGCAATTCGAAAAATGGGTGGCGTTTGAGCGGGACGTCTGGGCCAAAGTCGACGCCGTCGTCACCATGTCCGAAAAGGACAGGCGCACCGTGAATCGACCGAATGCGCACACGATTATGAACGGCGTCGATCTCGCCAGATTCACGCCATCGGACGAAGAGCCGGTCAACGACCGGATCCTCTTCATTGGCTCCTTCGCCCATTTACCGAACGTCATGGCGCTCGACTTTTTCCTGCGGAAAGCGTGGCCACCGCTTCGGGAAAAAGCCGTCCTCCACGTGATCGCCGGGCAGCGCCATGAATATTTTCTGGAGCGCTGCGCGGACCGCATCACGCTCGATCTCAATCAGCCGAACATCGAAGTCGATGGCTTCGTCAGCGACGTGCGCACGGCCTACAATCGTGCCGCCATTATCATCGCGCCGCTGGTCGCCAGCGCCGGGACGAATATCAAAATCCTGGAAGCCATGGCCATGGGCAAGGCCATCGTTTCCACTCCCGCGGGCATCAACGGCTTGGATCTGCAACACGGCCGTGACGTGCTGATCGCCAACACCGGCGAGGAAATGGCCGCGGCCATTGAACGGCTGATCGGCAACCCGCAGGAGCGAAAAACGTTGGAGCAAACCGCTCGCCGCACCGCGGAAGTACAGTATGGCTGGGACCGGATCGGCCGCGTCCAGGCCGATTTGTACCGCGCGCTAGCGGCCCAGGAAAAGTTACACTGTAAGAGCTAATTATGCTGAAACCCTTGTCTGATATCGGGCTGGTGGGGCTGGCCGTCATGGGCCAGAACCTCGCTCTCAACATCGCCGACCACGGCTTCCAGATTTCCGTTTATAACCGCACCACGGAAACGATGGAGAAGTTCGTCGCCGAGAATCCCAACACGCCGGGCGGCGTGACTGGCGCTAAGACGCTCGAAGAGTTCGCGAAGTCCCTGTCACGGCCGCGCAAGATCATTATGCTCGTCAAGGCCGGCGGCCCGACTGACGCGGTTATCAACAGCCTGCTCCCGCTGCTCGAAGCCGGCGACATTATCATCGACGGCGGCAACGCCCTGTGGACCGACACGATTCGCCGCGAAAAAGATCTTGCTGCGAAGGGCTTCCGCTTCGTCGGCTCCGGCGTCAGCGGCGGTGAGGAAGGCGCGCGTTTCGGCCCCTCGCTGATGCCCGGCGGCGACCCGTCGGCCTACAACGAGATTAAAGACATTTGGATGGCGATTGCGGCCAAAGTGGACGCTGCGACGGGCAAGCCGCTGATGGGCGCCACCCCGGGAAATCCGATTGTTGGCGGAGTGCCATGCACCACTCACATCGGCCTCAACGGCGCTGGCCACTACGTGAAAATGGTTCACAACGGCATTGAATACGGCGACATGCAAATGATCTGCGAGTCGTACGATATTCTGCGCAAGCTCGGCGGCTTTTCGCCCGCCGAACTCAGCAGGATTTTCGGGGAATGGAACACCGGCAAGCTCGATTCGTTCCTCATCGAAATCACCACCGATATTCTGCAGCAGACGGACCCGGAAACCGGCGCGCCGTTCGTTGACATTGTCCTCGACGCCGCCGGCCAGAAGGGCACGGGCAAGTGGACCAGCGTCAACGCGCTCGATATGGGCGTTCCCGCGCCGACTGTCGCCGAGGCCGTTTTCGCCCGCTGCCTCAGCGCCGTGAAGGAAGAACGCGTCGCCGCGTCCACGCAGCTTTCCGGCCCTCCAGGCGCCTGGGCAGGCCACCGGGACCAACTCGTCCAAGCTGTCCACGACGCCCTTTACTGCTCCAAAATCTGCTCGTACGCCCAGGGTTTCCAACTGATGAGCGCCGCGCAGATCGAATATAAATGGACCCTCGACTTCGGCGATATCGCTAAGATCTGGCGCGGTGGCTGCATCATCCGCGCGGCGTTCCTGCAGAAGATCACCGAGGCTTATCAATTGAATCCGAAGCTCGCCAACCTGCTGCTCGATCCGTTTTTCAAGAACGAGATTGAACACGCGCAGGCCAACTGGCGGCAGGTGATCGCCTTGGCCGCCACGTATGGCGTCCCCGCGCCAACTTTCTATTCGGCGCTGTCTTATTACGACGGCTACCGCTCCGCCACCGTGCCCGCTAATTTGCTGCAAGCCCAGCGCGACTACTTCGGCGCCCATACGTATGAGCGTACCGACAAGCCGCGGGGCGAGGCCTTCCATTTGGATTGGCCGGAGCCCGGCCGTCCGCAATTGAAGGTCTAGCGGAGTAGTGGAGGATCTCCTCGCCAAGTACCGCGAAGAACTTGATGGGCGCGTGCTGCCGTTCTGGCTGCGGCACGCGCTGGACCGCAAGCACGGCGGTTATTACAACTGCCTGGACGCGGCCGGTGAAGTTTACGACACGCGCAAACACGTCTGGATGCAGGGGCGCGGCGCGTGGATGTTCGCGCGGCTTTACAACACTTTCGACCCGCGCCCGGAATATAAGGAAGCGGCGGCAATCATCTTCCGTTTTCTCGAACGGCACGCCAGAGACGGCGAGTCCCGCTGCTGGCACACGCTTACCGCCGACGGCAAGCCCGTCGCCTTCCAGCGCAAGCCGTACACGGCTTTCTTCGTCGCGTTGGCTCTCGTCGAATACTCCAAAATATCCAAAGACGCGGCTCACCTCGCCGAAGCCATTGACCTGTTCTGGCGCATGGAAGAGTGGATTCGCAAGCCCGAATTATTGGGCCGTCCGGCGCTGCCCGGCGGCGAGGGCTACACGCAACTCGCCGATCTCTACGTCCTTGGCTGGCTGGCCTTTGAGCTTGATGCGGTACACGCCGATCCGCGCTACGCCCAGATCATCCAAAACTGTCTGCGGCGGCTGATGGCGTACTTCAACCCCGAACACAAGTTACTGATGGAAAACGCCGCCACCGGCGACGCGCGCCAGTTCCGTCAGCTTCCGGAAGGCCGGCTGATCTGCACGGGCAGTTCGCTCGAAGTCTGTTGGCTTTTTCTGCACATGCTGCGGAAGTGGCCGGACGCCACCATGGAGCAGATGCTGCTGGAATCGATCTTGGGCGCGCTCGAATACGGCTGGGATAAGGAGTATGGCGGGCTGTATTATTTCCAGGATCTGAACGGCCGCCCGCCCGTGGCGCTTGAATCGAACATGAAGCTCTGGTGGCCGCACACAGAAGCCATTTATGCTTGCGCGTTGGCGTATAAGCGCACCGGCGACGAACGATACCTGGAATGGTGGCGGCGGGTGGATGCCTACTCTTTCCGGGTATTCGCCGATGCCAAACACGGCGAATGGTTTGGCTACTGTGACCGGCGGGGAGAAATCGCCACGCCGCTGAAGGGCGGCCCTTATAAAGGAATATTTCACGTTCCGCGTGCGCTGCTTTTCACATTGCAAGCATATTCGTAGCCATGTAGTCCCGCAGGGCGGAAAGCGCCGGCAGCACGGTCTCGGGCGAGTAGTCCCGTTTCGACGCCCAGTCGAAGTACAGGCACCCGCGAACCCTTCGGCCGTCACAGACCGGAAGGAGGAAAAAAGCCGACGGTTGGAGTGTGGCGGCCAACGGCGTTTCACGGAACCGGTGGTCTTTGACGAAGTCAATCCACACATCCTGCCGCTGTCCGAAGGCCAATAAATAGGGCGGCTTTCGCGGATGGATCAGCCGCGGCAGTTCCGAAGCGCCGTCTGGGGGCCAGCCAGAGCCGGCCGAGGCGCCCATACTGATGATGGGATCGGCAAATCGCAGCCACGCCGCACGGTCAATCCCCTTGGCGATTGCGCTTTGCAGCAGCGCGGAAATTGTCGTCTGGGATGGCGGCGCCGCCGCCGCGGTCGAGACGCGCGGTTCCGCCCCCGCCACCGCCGGGAGCCATTCCCGCAAGCGCAGCTTGTCCTTTGACACATCCATTCCCGCCAGCAGTCCCTCAGTCGACTCCAGGCACGCGGCACACAGATTCTCTACCTGTGCCTCGCGCACAATATAGTGCTTCGCCAGGGCGGCCCAACAGGGACGCATCAGCTTCTCCCGCTCACTGGCTTCGCAACGAAAGTGGGCAACGGTGATGACGTGGGCGAGGCTGGCCGCTAGCGCAATCTCCGCCTCCGGGTTCCCATGCTGTGCGAACAATGCCTCCGGCGTCGATTGCGCCGCCAGCACCGGCGGGCCGTGGAGCGACCAGTGCTGCAGCAAACCGGCGGACAATTCATCGAAATCGAAATGCGTTTGCCGCTGGCACGAAGCGCGGAGCCCAATCATTTGCCCTTGACTCCCGGCCAGGATCTTCCGATAGTCTTCCGGCATTTCGAGCGCGAAACACAATTCCCCAATGTTTCGAAATAGCCCGCTAACAAAGGCCTCTTCCGCATAGCGCGGCTCCAGCCGCCCCATCAGGTTACGCGCCATAACCGCCGTCAAATGGCACAGCGCGACCAGTTCCCGCGCCGGATGCGCCAGCTTGTGCCGCGGCACCGTGTCGACGATCTGGGCCAAGGCATCGGTACCAAGCAGCGCCGCCGCGTGCGTCACGCTGGTCACTGCTTTTCCGCCCGGGTTAAGCAAGACCGAGTTCGCAATTCGCAACAAGCGCAGAGTCAGCCCCAGATCCCGCAAAATGATCTGCGAACACGCCTGCAGCGTGTTTTGATCCGTTAACAGCTTGGCCGCCAACGCCCCCGCATTCTCAATGCTCGCCGCCGGACCGGCACTCTGTTGTAGATGCTCCACGCAAACGGTTAGAGGACTTCGCACTGCTTCAAGCGCCTGCATATTCCTCTCATCGGACAGGGAGGGGAATATAAGAGAGTGAAATTCACGTCTACTTGCGTCGCGACTTCCACCGGTTGCCCATTTCGTTGCGTCACTTTGTAGCGGTACTGCCGCACGGCCTCCTGCGCGGCCGAAATCAACAGCGGATGACCGGAGACGAGTTCCATCGCGCTTATCGCGCCGGCGCGATCAATCGTCACGTTGAATCGAACCGTCCCCTGAAGCCGCGCCTGGCGTGCCAGCGCGGGATAGACCGGATCCGCTTAGCCGATCAGGTTTGCCGCCTGCACGGCGCCGCTCACGCGAATGCGGCCTGGCACGGTTGTTCCGCTCCGCTATCCTGAAAGGATGCCCGCCGGCGCTCCGCCCCTTTTCCTTTTCGATATCGACGGCACCCTTATGCGCAAATCCGGGCCGCATCATTGCCAGGTTCTTGTTGACGCCGTCAGGATCGTCACCGGCCTGGATTCGACCACCGAAAATATCCCGGTTCAAGGGATGCTCGACCGCGACATTCTCGCCTGGATGCTTCGCGACGCGGGCGCCAGTAAGTCCCTGATCAAACAGGCCATGCCCGCCGTCGTGGAGCACGCGCAAAACCTCTACACAGAATGCTGCCCCGACCTGCGCCGCAAAGTCTGCCCCGGCGTGCGCGCGCTGCTCCAACAGATTGCTCGCCGTAAAATTAAGACCGGCCTCGTCACCGGCAACCTTTCCCTTATCGGTTGGAAAAAGGTGGAACGCGCCGGCATCAAGCAGCACTTCAGTTTCGGCGCCTTCGCCGAACAGGGCAAGGATCGTGCCACCCTCGCCGCCCACGCAATCGCCCACGCCCGCCGCAACAAGTGGATCGCTAAACACTCCACCATCGTCCTGTTTGGCGACCATGAGAATGATATCCTGGCAGCGAAGGCCAACGGCATCCGTTCCGTCGCCGTCGCCACCGGACTTTCGCGGCCCGCCGCGCTCTCCCAACTGCAACCGGATTTTCTCCTCTCGGATTTGCGCGACTGCCCCCTGGAAGAAATCCTTTCTTAATGAATCAAGAAGCCCAATCCCTGGCCGTCAAACGCGCCCAGGTGGAGTTCCACAACTTTGCCTCCCTCGGCGAGCCGGAACGCGCCCTCCGCGTTTACGCCGAGGAGAATGTCCGCCGCGGCGCCGTCATCCGCAACCACCTGGAATTCCTCGGCAACATGACGCCCTATCTCGAAATCGGCGCCAACGCCGGCCACTCCAGCTACATGCTGTCAAACGAGTTCGGCGCCGACGGCTTCGCCAGTGATATTTCCGCCGATTCGCTTCGCCACGGCATCGTGCTGATGGACAAATGGGGTCTGCACAAAGCCCCCGTCCGCATTACCGCCGACGCACTGCATCTTCCGTTTGCCGATAACTCGCTGCGGTGCGTCATGGCGTTCCAAATGCTCAGTCAATTCATGAATATCGAGAGCATATTCATCGAAGTCAAGCGCGTGCTCGCCCCCGGCGGCGTATTCCTGTTCGCGGAAGAACCGTTGCGCCGCAAACTGTCGATGCACCTTTACCGCTGCCCCTATTGGGACACCATGAAGCCCTGGGAGCGCAAGCTCCATGAGTGGGGGCTGCTCGGATTCCTGGTTCGCGACGTCATTGGCGCCGCGCAGGAGGAGGGGTTCGGTATCCGCCAGAACCACTCAATGGAACTCCGTGACTGGGACCGGTTGATCACCCGCCACTTTGTCGAACATGAGTTTGATCTTTTCGTCCCCGAACGCGGCTGGGCTGAGAGCGTCGTCAAGAACATTGCCCGCAAGATCGACAAACACGGATCCGATTGGGTACCGGCACGGCTGCTCGGCGGTACGCTCGCGGCGGCCTGCAAGAAGGCTGGAGCGCCTGTCGATATTGATCCGAACGCTCCCTTCGAGTCTCGCCTGCGGTGTCCCGATTGCGGTGGAGCTGTCCACCTGGACTCCGAGCAAACGGTCTGCTGCGGGCAGTGCGAATATGCCGCTACCATCGAAGGCGGCGTTTATAACCTGCTGTGCAGTGCCGACAAAAAGGAACTTTACCCGGGCGATCGCGAAGACGTGATCGACTTCTCCACACTCGCTCACACCACTCATCTGGGCCCCGGCTGGTACGACCTGGAAGGCGTTTACGGCAACAAATACCGCTGGATCAGCGCACACGCGCAGGCCAGTCTCGCCAATGTTCGCCAAGCCCCCCAACGCCTCAGAATTCGCGGCCACGCCCACGCCAACCTCTTCGCCGGCGGCTCGCCGGCGCAAATCGCCATCAGCGTCAATAGCGCCCCGCTCAAAACCTGGACCCTTGAACGCACCGGTCTCTTCATCCTCGAAGCCGACATCCCCAGCGCGCCCAAATACAACATAGAGATCGCCGCGGCGCCAACCTGGAAGGCCCCGCCCGACGACCGGACGCTTACTGTCAACATTTCCATGATCCGGCTGGATCCGCGGGATTAGTGCTCTGACCGCAAAAAGCGCTCCCTGACGGTCGCTCCTCGGTAGAATCAGACGGCGAGAAGCCCACTACACCAAAATCGTAAACGCGTTCTCGGTCCGCGTCACCGGCCGGTAGAGCGTGTCGCGCTCCCGGGGCTCTCGCCCCGCTTCGCGAATCAATCGCAGCAGATCTTCGCGTCGCAGATTCTGGCCCGTCGTCGCGCCCGCATCGTGGTAAATCTTTTCCTCCACAATCGTACCGTCCAAATCGTCCGCGCCAAACTGCTGCGCAATCTGCGCCATCGCCTCCGACATCATTACCCAATACGCCTTGATGTGCGGGATGTTATCGAGCATCAGCCGGGCCACGGCGATGTTGCGCAGATCATCGAATCCGGTCGTTTTCGGGATATGCGCCAACGCTGTATTCGCCGGGTGGAACGCGAGCGGAATGAACGTCTGAAATCCGCCTGTCTCGTCCTGCACCGCGCGCAGCCGCGCTAGATGATCCACCCGATCCTCCGGCCCTTCAATATGCCCATAGAGCATCGTGCAGTTTGTCTTGATTCCTAACTGGTGCGAGATACGAGCCACTTCCAGCCATTCGCTCCCGTCAATCTTGTGGTCGCAGATAATACGCCGCACGCGTTCACTGAAAATCTCGGCGCCCCCGCCCGGTTGTGAGTCCATGCCCGCATCGCGCAAACGAATCAGCACCTCCCGCAGCGGCAACTTCGCGCGCTTGGCGAGATAGGAAATCTCCACCATCGTGAATGCTTTCAAATGCACTTGCGGATATCGCTCCTTCAACCCGCGCAGCATCTCGCAGTACCAATCCAGCGTCAATTCCGGATGCAGCCCGCCGACAATGTGAAACTCGCTGACAGCCTCCGAATACCCATGCCCGGCCACTTCCCAGACCTGGTCGAGCGACATGGTGTAGCCTTTGGGATCCCGGGCCTTTTTGCCAAACGCGCACAAGCGGCAGGAGGCCGTACAAACGTCGGTGGGGTTGATGTGCCGGTTCACGTTGAAGTAGGTGATGTTCCCGTTCAGCCGCTCGCGGACTACATTCGCCAGCCAGCCCACGCCGAGGATATCGGAGGAGCGGTACAGCGTCACACCGTCGTCGAAGGAAAACCGTTCCCCAGCCAATACCTTATCGTGCATGGGAAGCAGGCGGACATCTTCAAAGTGCGGGTTCATAAAGGGCAGTTAAACTCCATGGCGGGCATACCAAACGTCAGCCGCCCAAAACACGAAGAATAGCACGCTGACGTAACCATTCACCGTGAAGAAGGCCGCATTTACACGGCTCAAATCGTCGGCCTTCACCAGGCTGTGTTCATACACGAGCAACAACGCTACGATCCCAATCCCAATAGCGCCCAGCAGTCCCAGTGAAAAACTTTGGAGCAGCATCACCAGGCAAACAAGCATGGCCAGATGCAACGCTCGCGACAGCGTCAACGCGCCGGCAATTCCCAACCGCTTGGGCACGCTGTGCAGACCGGCCCCCCGGTCGAACTCAAAATCCTGGCACGAATAAATCATGTCGAACCCCGCCGTCCAAAATGTCACCGCCGCCGTCAGCCACAAAATGCGCGGATCCAAAGACCCCGCCACCGCGATCCACGCCGCCGCCGGTGCAATTCCCAGCGCAAAACCCAGCACCACATGCGACCACGAAGTGAACCGTTTTGTGTAGCTATAGCCCATCACGATCGCCAGCGCGAGCGGCGAAAGGTACAGGCACCACGGCCCCAGCATGGCCGCCGCCGTCACCAGCATTCCCGCCATGAAAATCAAAAAACCCCAAGCAAAGCCCGCCGACAAGAGACCCGCCGGCAGATGCCGCATCTTCGTTCGCGGATTCCGCCCGTCAATGGCGGAGTCCAGAATCCGATTAAACGCCATCCCGGCCGACCGGGCGCCGACCATCGCCATCACGATCCAAATCAGCTTCCATGCCGCGCCATCCGCCGGAAACCCGGCGTTTCGCCATGCCAGCAGCGCGCCCGTTAGAGCGAACGGCAAAGCAAAAATAGAATGCTCGAATTTGATCATGTCGAGCGTCAATCGCAAGCGCTGAAAGAACATCTTACGCTACCATTTTAACGGATGCGGTCGCATACATACTGGGTGCTAGTTGTTCTTTCCGGTCTTGCCGGTTGTACGGACCAGAAGAAAACGGCAACGCTCGAAGATCTATACACGCGCGAGGTGAAGATGCCTGACGGCGTCCGCTATCGCGCGGAGGTTGTGACCAGCAAGTTCGACATGTCGCGCGGCATGATGTTCCGCGACTCGCTCGCAGCCGACCGCGGCATGCTCTTCATCCACGGAGAGCCCGGCAAGTATCAATATTGGATGTACCAGGTGCGCATCCCGCTCGACCTGATCTGGATGGACCAGAACCGGCTGGTGACCGAGATCGTTCCCAACGTGGAACCCTGCAAAAGCGAAAGCGCAGTCAAGTGTCCCCAAATCGGGGGCACCCGCCGCTCCCTCTTTGTACTTGAACTCAACGCCGGCGTTGCCGCCAAACACAACCTGAAATCAGGCGACCGGCTGGACTTTTGATCAACATGGACGCAGATAAGATTCGCGAATTATTAGAACAAGTGCGCACGGGCGGCGTCGATGTCGACGGCGCGATGGACCGTCTGAAACACATGCCCTTCGAGGACGTGGGCTTCGCCAAGGTCGATCACCACCGCGCCCTGCGCCAAGGCATGCCCGAAGTCATTTTCGGTCTCGGAAAAGCGCCGGAGCATGTCCGCGACATCGCTGTCAAACTCGCTGAACGGCCGACGCCAACGGGGTGCATGTCAAAAAAGTAGAATCGTTAGCCGGTGGCTTTATTTTCTACCTTATCTTACGGCATGATACGACGTAAGATTGATTTATGCCTGACTCCAACCCCAATGGCTCATCCTCTTTCAGCAACCCCGTCCCCGTGCGGCGCGGCTCGCTCACCCCGCGCTTCGTCAAATGCAGCAAAGCATCTTGCCCTTGCGCGCACGATCCCAATGCTCGCCACGGCCCGTATTTTAGCTACACCCACGCCGTGAAAGGCCGCACTCAATCACGCTTCCTCTCGGAAGAGGAAGCGGATATCGTCCGCCGCCAGATCGAGCAAGGAAAGCTGGTTCGCAACCAATTCGACGACTTCTGGAAACTCTGCGAGCAAGCGGCGGATAAAGAACTTGACGACCTTCAGGCGGCTTCAGCAGAGGCGGTCAAAGAAAAGGGTTCCAAACGCAGATCCAATCGGAGTTCCAAACCGCCGCCTTCCAGGAAGTTCAACCGCTCATAGACGGGATGCGCGTCGACCAACTCGATTTCGAAGCCGCTGAAATCCATCTCCGCAATACCGCTTTTCAGATCGCGGCACGGGCGCTCCAACAGCGCATCAATGCCGACACCTCCGACTACACGGGTCCACAACGGCCCTGCCCCTGCGGACAAACCGCACGCTACGTCGACCGGCGAGAGAAAACATTTACCAGTGTGCTTGGGGATTTGACGCTGCAACGGGCCTATTACCACTGTGCGGCATGCACGAAGGGCTCTTGTCCGCGCGACCGTGCGCTCGGCATGGACGGCAACCCGGTCTCTCCCGGCGTGCTCCGCATGCTCGGCAGCGCCACCGCCGAGGTCAGTTTCCAGACCAGTAGTGGACTCCTCTGGGATCTGGCCGGTTTACGCATCGACCCCAAGCAAGTGCAACGCATCGCCGAACGGTTAGGGCAAGAGATGGCCGAGGACGAGCGTCAAGATACAACGCCCTTCGCCAATGGCGATCTTCCTCCCACCATGTATCTGGGCATTGATGGCTCTGGCATCCCAGTGCGGGCGGAAGAATTAATCGGCCGCGCTGGCAAGCAAGCGGACGGAAAAGCCAAGACGCGCGAGGGGAAACTGGTCATCGTCTGGAGTGCTGAGTCGCGTGACGACAAGGGGCTGCCCGTGCGCGATCCGGGATCGATTACGTACTCGGCCGCCATTGAGAGCGCGGCCGCGCTCGACACCGGCGAATGTCCCTCGGAGTTCGCCACTCGCGTTCAGCGAGAAGCCGCCCGCCGCCGATTTACCGAGGCCCCAAGGACGGTGGTAGTCGCCGATGGCGCAAAGTACAACTGGAACGTCGCTTCCGAGTTGTTTCCTTCCGCGATCCAGATCTTGGACCGCTGCCACGCCAAACAACACATCAACGAAGTTGCCAATGCCCTCCACGGCAAAGGCAGCCAAGAAGCGGAACAATGGGCCACGCTGCGCAAAGACGAACTTGACGGCGGATTGGTGGAGGATTTGCTGGCCGCGCTGCGTGTACATGCAGACAGTTGCAAAGAGGCGAAAACGGGCGTCGGCTACGTAGAACGTAACCGTCATCGAATGCGGTATCCGGAGTTTGACGCGATGGGATTATGCACCACCAGCAACATCGTCGAGTCCGGCTGCAAAGTGATTTTCACCACTCGCTTCAAACACTCCGCCATGCACTGGAGTGTCTGCGGCGCGAATAAGACCCTCGCGATTCGCTGCTACAAGCGGAGTGGAAAATTCGAGGAGTTCTTTGAGCGGCGCGCGCAGCAAAAGGCGGCGTGAATTCATTTCATTTTCTTGATATGCACCCCAGATTACTTTTCAGGCTGGCGGACGACAATTTCCCGATTCGCAGCCACGCTCCGCACGCGCTGAATCCCACCGCCCGGCCAGACTACTTCCACGTCGGCTTCGACCGCCGTTCCCAGGCCGAAATGAAGCCGAGGGTCGTTAGAAGAGAGATAGCTTTCGCCGGCTCGCAGCCCCGCGGTTTGCGTCAAACCTCCGGTCTTCACCTTCACCCGCGCCCCGATTCCCATACGGTTCGCCCGCGTCCCTTGCAATACGATCCGGAGCCAGTTCCCCGACGCATGTCCGCCCCGATTCTCCAGCAGCATTGGCTTTCCATCCATTACGGACACGATGATATCCATGTCGCCGTCGTTATCGAAATCCGCCACCGATCCTCCGCGTGCCGACTGGGCAGGCAGTTTGGCTATTCCGGTCGCGGCGGAAACATCTCTGAACTTTCCGGCGCCCAGGTTACGAAAGAGTTGTTGCGGCTGCCTGAATGTCTCCGTCAATTTTCCGTCCACTTCGGGAAATACGTGCCCGTTCGCGCAAAACAGGTCGGGATGGCCGTCGTTGTCGAAATCCAGGAACATGGCCGCCCAGCCGAGGTAGGGAACTGTGGGTTCCCCGATCCCGGAAGGGTATGACACGTCGGAAAAGAAGCCGTCGCCGTCATTGTGAAACAGCACGTAGTTGTCGCCGGCGAAAGTGGTGACGAATAGGTCCATCCAGCCGTCGTGATCGTAGTCGGCGACGGCGATTCCCATGCTTGATAGCTCTTTCCCGTCCCCGCTGAGCGCCACCCCGGACGCGATGCCGTTCTCGGTGAAGGTTCCATCGCGATTGTTACGGTAAAGGTAGTTCGGATTCGAATCGTTGCCAACGAACAGATCCGGCCAGCCGTCGTTGTCGAAATCTTCAAAGACGGCTTGAAATCCGAAGTAGAGCTTGGCGTCCAAAACGCCACTCTGCCTTGTTACATCGGTGAAGGTCCCGTCGCCGTTGTTGCGATAGAGCGAATCGGGCGCCCCCCGATACCCCAGCGGGCCGCATGCCTGAACTTTAACGCCACGATATTCGCAGTTTTTCAGTATCGGGTTCTTGCTGTCAAAGTCCAGATAACCCGGCACGAACAGATCCAGATCCCCGTCCAGGTCATAGTCGGAAAAGGCCGCACCCGCGTGCCACACGGCTCCGCCACCTACGTTGGCTTTTCCGGTCACATCGGCGAACGTTCCGTTTCCGATGTTCCTGTAGAGCACGTTAGGTCCGAACTGCGTGATCAGAAGGTCCGTATTTCCGTCGTTATCATAGTCCGCCGCGATGCAGCCAAACCCCCAGCCCGTCCCCGGCATCCCGGCCTTTGCCGTGACGTCGATGAAGCCGCCCTTTCCGTTGTTGCGATAGAGATGGTTTGTGGTGTTGCGGACCGCTTTCCCCTGCAATTGGGCCAGCGTGGCGCCATTTACAAGGTACAAGTCCTGGTAGCCGTCGCGGTCGAAGTCGAGCCAGCAGGCGCCGCTTCCGTTCACTTCCAGCACATAACGTTTAGGCATCCCGCCAGAGACGATCACGTCGTTCAGCCCTGCTTTGGACGCGATATCGGCGAAGCGTGGCTGCACGGGCGCGACAACCGCGGCTTGCCAGGCGAGAAAGCAGATCACTCGCGTCATGGTGAGCCGGCGGAGCGCATTTGGTCAACTAAACGCGCTTGTTCGGCCGCGAGATCGCTTCTCCCTAGCCGCGCATAAACACGCGACAGTTCCTGCCGCAGGAGTATGGACCCGGAATTTCCGCCGAGCGCCTCCTCCAGCACGGCGCGCGCCTCGTCGAGCCTCTTCAGCGCGACCAAGCTTCGCGCCATGCCTACCTTCGCGCCCAGTACCGTCCCGCGGCCCCGCGCCGCGATCTGATAATGCGCCAGCGCCTGATCATGCTCGCCAGCCTTCTGCAGACAATCCGCCAGTCCGAGTTCGGCCTCCATCGAATCCGGCTTCAGCCCGAGAGCAAGTTCCCAAATAGGCCGCGCGCTCTGATACTGTCCCAGCCGAACCAGTTGCTGTGCTTCAGCCATCGCCGGCTCAGCGGCGTTGGGAAATCGCCGCCGGGCCAAACGCGCTGTCTGCAAAGCGCCATGGAAATCTTCGCTGGCGGTTTGGGCATCAATAAGCAGCAGTAGCGCCGAAGGATCCTCTGCCTCCTGCGCCGTCAGACGGCGCAGGAGCGGCAAGGCCTTCGCCGCCGAGCCTGTGCGGAGATAGGCGGTCGCCAGCATCAGGCCGAGGCGCTGTTGCGCAGGGTCGGCGCGCAATGCCTGCTCCAGAGGCGTTTGCGCATCGGCGTATCTTTTTGCCATCACCAGCGCGAGGCCCAGCGCGCGGTTGGTCTCCACCGATTGGGGCAGCAGCTTCCCGGCTACGGTCAGCGCCTCGATAGCTGCCGTCAGATTGCCTCGTTTTAGATGGGCGAGCCCGCGGTTCAGGTGGGCATCGAACAGTTTCGGATCCAATTGCGCGGCCGCTTCGAAGGCGCTGAGCGCGTGGGGATCCAAGCCGGCGTTACCGTAGAGGATTCCGAGCGCTACCAGGGCGCCAGGGTCGGCCGGCTGCCGCGCCTCCACGCCGCCGCCGGCGGCGAACGCGGCAGCAAATTCTCCTCTACGTAAAGCCGCCGATACCTCCATCAACCGCTCTACGTCGTCTCTATTTGCGCTCTTCAGCCGGTTGCTGGCGGCAAACGATTCACGGGCCATCCCGGCCTGTCCCATCCGTTGCTGAATTTGTCCCAGCCGGAAGTAGAGCGCGCCGTCCCAGGGGCTCCGCGGGATAGCCGCCTGCAGGGTTGACGCGGCTTTGGGCAACTGACCCATTTGGGCGTAGGCGCCCGAAAGTTGGACGGCCGCATCGAAAACAGCTTCCTTGGACGCAGCCACCGGCTCCAGCCAACGGATGGCTTCGGCCGCGTTTTCCTCCAACAGACTGATACGTCCGAGAAAATACCGTGAGAAGTAAGCCGGCGGCGCAGCGGCAATTACGGCGGAAAACGACTGTTTAGCGGCGGCAAGCTTCCGTTGCCGGAACTGCACATAACCCAACCGGTAAAGGGCTTCCATGTTATCGGGCTGCTGCCGGCGGGCGGTCATCAGCACCTGTTCGGCCTTTGCAAACTGCTCCTGTCCGATCAGGATCTCCGCTTGCGCGACGGGATCCTCGGGTAGTTGGGCGCGCACCTGGCAGCAAATGCCGACAAAGAGCGCAGTTGCAATTCCAATGCACCTCACATCGATCACAATACACTTAAAAGGCTCCGGTGCAAAATCACGTTGGGTCCAGTCATCATTGACTTCACGATTTTGACTTCACGGTGATGAGAGCGCTACATTAATTTCCGCGCACAGGGCGCTTCCAGTCCGCGGGACAGGGCCGAGCCCACCTGGTAGTCGTCCGTTGAACATATTCGATCTTCTTTCAGCCCGGCGTGCGGACGCGGGCCATATTTGAAATGAGATCCCTATGTCTGATTCCACGTCGCGCCTGCCCGCGCGCCCTTCCCTGGAACAACTTCAGAAACAAGCCAAGGAACTAGTGAAGCTGTACCGCTCCAGCGACAACTTCGCCGGGGAGCGGAACCGTGCCGCCAATGCGCGAACCGAGAATTGGCCTGGCGTTCGATGAGGGCCGCGTATCGGCTATTACTGCCCAACCCGCCAAAAAGGTAAAATGATCCATACACGCTCAATAGAATGATAGAGTTAACGAAAACTGTGAGAGCATACGCGGATCAGATTCCCCCCGCTAAGTTCGGCCTGGCCAAACATTATAAATCAACGGTTTGCCGACAGGGAGTGAAGCTTTCCGATGCTGATTTTACATTTTTGGCGGGTTGGGCACAATTGGCCAGGATCACAGGGATGAATACGAAAGGGGCTATCGTGGCCGGAGGGATCGTTTAAGTACCGTCTTAGGAATGCCTGGATCAGAGCGTTTGCTGGCGCGGGCCGCGAATGCGCAGCACATACACCACGTCCCCCTCAATGGTGAAGACGACGCGGTAGACGTTCGGCTTACGGCCAAAAAGAAGGTGGCGCGTCTCGAAAGGAAAGCGCTCGTTCTCCGTCGCATAGGCGCAACGCTGCGGAAATGTCTGAAGGCTTTGAATGGCGGCGAGTAACCGATTGAACCAGAGCGGCCCGTGTAATGGCGCTGCCTCTGTCACCCACTCGTAAAGCCGTTCCGCGTTTTCTAATGCCTCTCTGGAAAGCTCAACGCGGAATGCCATATTTTTGGCGCATGCGGGTGTCGAACTCCTCAAGGGAGATGGTGCGTCCGGCTTTTATGTCGTCATAGCCGCGCTGAATGGCGGCAACGTCTTCCTCAAACACTTCGGATTGCGCTTCGAGGTAAGTGCTCACGGCGTCCTGTAGCGCTGCGGCGGGCGTCTGGCCGTGCGCTTGCGCGAACTTCTCAAGCTTTTCAAGTTCAACCTGAAGCTCGGGATTCACAGTGATGGTGGGGGTCATGGAGCGCTCTCTAAATATTATCGCGCCTTTCATCCTACCGGCAGGGGGTCGGAGGGAAAAGGAAAAAGCGGGGTTTTGGCGGGTGCGGCGGATGTTAGAGCATCCGCCAGGCAATTTCAGCACCCATGCTGGTTCCGGTGCAAATCGAGAGCATATGCCAAAATCCCCTTCTTTTTTCGTGCATGCCTGAGCGCTGCGGCATAGGGCGCGGCGTCCCGTTTTTCTTTGACGGCTCGCGTGTGTTCGGCCTCGGCGGCGGAAATCACCTCAACCGCCTTGGCGATGCGCTGGGAAAGTGCAACACGTTCCGCGCAAGGCATTTGCCTTGGCCTGGGAATGGATGTCATGGAACCCCCCATCATAGCCGGTGATCGGTGAAACCACCTGGGGGAACTCTGTCCCCCCAGACCCCTCTGGGATTTCGCGCATTGATGCCAGAGCTGGAGGAATAATATTTGGGTTAGCCGTCGCGGAGGATAGGGCTCTCCAGGGATGGAACCTGAGCGCCGTAGACGGGCCGGAGCTGGCAGGGGGTGGCTAAGGCTGCTCCCTGCACTCCCATTCCCTGCTCTGCCCTTGGCCGTTTATGGAAATGGAAATACCGGAAGAAGATGTGATCGAGCTGCCGCAACCTCCGGTGCGCGTGCCGGTGACGCCGGAATGGCGGGCGGAACAGGAAGACAAGCAGCGGCGATATGAGAAGGCCCGGTCGGCATGGCGGGCGAGGTTGACCAGGCCGGAAGAATAGACTTTATCTGGTTCTCACAGAAATCGCCATACAGAAGCGAATGGCATGCCGTCGCTACCTACGTGGCCAAAAATCTTTGTTGCCTCTGGGGGGTGTAAGCCGGAACCTCAGAAAATTCCGTCACCCCAAATCCAGCCCGGCCAGGAGCGCGTCTAGGTCGATCATTTTGCCGCCGCTCTGGAACGTGTAGTGCCCATTCAGC
>ENA-ORBV01003999-ORBV01003999.1-microbial-mat-metagenome-genome-assembly--contig:-NODE-3999-length-28868-cov-9.536140_pt1 | contig 28868 bp, 30 predicted proteins | sample MGYA00237777_ERZ505514 | MGnify/ENA primary metagenome ERZ505514 (study PRJEB26160, sample SAMN06269048) | microbial mat metagenome | isolation source: Oligotrophic lake microbial mat | place...
TTTTCAAGCAGAAGACGGCATACGAGATTCGCCTTAGTCTCGTGGGCTCGGAGATGTGTATAAGAGACAGACGGCGCCCCGCCACCGCCGCCCGCCTATGGCCCGTCACCGGTGCCTTCGCAGCCACTGAGCCCCGAAGCCTCCAGTGTCCGCACCCAGGGCATCGTGTGGACCATCGTCAACGGCGCCTCGATCCTGTTCTGCGCCAATGTGCTGGGCATCATCGGTCTGGTCTTCGGCATCCTCGGCATCACCAGGGCGTCCACCGACGTCTCCGCGGCCCGTCGTAACGTCCGGCTGTCGTGGATCTTCTTCCTCATCACCGTCGTGCTCGCGATCATCGGGCTGATCATCTTCTTCTCGGCGGTCGCCAGCGGTGCCTTCGACTCGTCTTCGACGGACAACTTCTGACCCTCGTGCCCGACGGGGGACCGTCGGCCCGTTGATGCGACACTTATTTGTCCACCTACCGGCCGGGAGCTGTGCCAACCGTGACTGACGGTCCCCTGATCATCCAAAGCGACAAGACCGTCCTGCTCGAGGTAGACCACCCCGACTCGACGGCCGCCCGGCGGGCCATCGCGCCGTTCGCCGAACTTGAGCGAGCGCCCGAGCACGTCCACACCTACCGGCTGACCCCGCTGGGCCTGTGGAACGCGCGCGCCGCCGGGCACGACGCCGAACAGGTGGTCGACGTGCTGCTGCGGTACTCCCGCTACGCAGTGCCGCACTCCCTGCTGGTCGACGTCGCCGAGACCATGAGCCGCTACGGCCGGCTCCGGCTGATCCGCGACGGCGACACCCTTGTCCTGGAGGCGCTGGACCAGCCGGTGCTCGAGGAGGTGCTGCGGCACAAGAAGGTCGCGCCGATGATCGGGCGGCGGCTGGCGCCGGACCAGGTCGAGGTGCACCCGTCCGAGCGCGGCCATCTCAAGCAGTCGCTGCTCAAACTGGGCTGGCCCGCCGAGGACCTCGCCGGCTACGTCGACGGCGAGGCCCACCGGATCGACCTGGTCACCGACGGCTGGCTGATGCGGCCCTACCAGGCCGAGGCGGTCGACAACTTCTGGCACGGCGGCTCCGGCGTCGTCGTGCTGCCGTGCGGCGCCGGAAAGACCATCGTCGGCGCGGGCGCGATGGCCCAGGCGCAGGCGACCACTCTCATCCTCGTCACCAACACGGTAGCCGCGCGGCAGTGGAAGGACGAGCTCGTTCGCCGGACGTCGCTGACCGAGGAGGAGATCGGTGAGTACTCCGGCCAGCGCAAGGAGATCCGCCCGGTCACCATCGCCACGTACCAGGTGATGACGACCCGTCGTGGCGGCGTCTACCCGCACCTGGAGCTGTTCGACGCCCGTGACTGGGGACTGGTGATCTACGACGAGGTCCACCTGCTGCCCGCGCCGATCTTCCGGATGACCGCTGATCTGCAGGCCCGCCGCCGGCTGGGGCTGACCGCCACACTGGTCCGCGAGGACGGCCGCGAGGGCGAGGTGTTCAGTCTCATCGGGCCTAAGCGGTACGACGCGCCCTGGAAGGACATCGAGGCGCAGGGCTACATCGCGCCGGCCGATTGCGTCGAGGTCCGCGTCACGCTGAGCGAGCACGAACGGTTGCGGTACGCCACGGCCGAGGCGGAGGAGCGCTACCGCCTGTGTGCCACCAGCCCAGCCAAGATCGGCATCGTCGAGGCGCTGCTGAGCCGCCACGCCGGTGAACCGACGCTGGTCATCGGCCAGTACATCGACCAGCTGGACACGATCGCCGAGCGGCTCGGCGCCCCGCTGATCAAGGGTGAGACGACGGTCAAGGAGCGGCAGCGGCTGTTCAACGCGTTCCGGGCGGGGGAGGTGTCCACGCTGGTGGTCAGCAAGGTCGCCAACTTCTCCATCGACCTGCCCGAGGCGACCGTCGCGATCCAGGTCTCCGGCGCGTTCGGCTCGCGGCAGGAGGAGGCGCAGCGCCTGGGGCGGGTGCTACGACCCAAGGCGGACGGCCGAGGCGCCCGGTTCTACGCGATCGTCTCGCGCGACACCCAGGACCAGGAGTTCGCCCAGCACCGGCAGCGGTTTCTGGCCGAGCAGGGCTACGCCTACCGGATCATCGACGCCGAGGACGTCCTGGCCTGATTGCCGTGACACTGCGACCATGAACGAATGGCGGTGGGTGGACTCGGTCGCGCGGCGGTCATGGTCGGGTGTGTCATCGCCGCCCTGGCGGCCGGAACCACCGCATGGTCCAGCGCGGCGCCCCACCGGACCAGGCCCGCTCCCCCGGCCCCGGTATGGCTGACGGTCGCCCAGGCAGAACCTGAGGCCACCCCTGCGGCGACCCCCGCGACGGTCCCCTTGACCGCCAGCACAGCTGCCGTGCCCACACCCACACAGCCCGTGCCCCAGCCGCCTACGCCGCAGCCACCCGCAGCCCAGCTGCCCACGCCCCAGCAACCCCCGCCCGGGCAGCCCGCATACCCGACCGGCGTCGACACCACCCAGCCGCTGCCCCTGGCCATTGCGTCGGCCGAACTGGTCACGGTCCCGACGACCGGATCCATGGCCGTCCCCGCAGTGCGCGTCTCGGCCGGGCAGTTCCGGCCCCACCGGCTGCTGGTGCCTGGCATCGGCGTGGACGCCGAGGTCGTATCGATTGGCATGACCGACGATCTGGCGCTACAGGTGCCGGACGACCCGGCGGTCCTGGGCTGGTGGAACGGTGGCGCCGGCCCCGCAGCCGGAACCGGGACCGTCACCGTTACCGGCCACGTGTCGTGGGCGGGAACCCCTGGTGCGCTGCGCCACTTGGCGGAGCTACCACCCGGCGAGTCCGCGTGGTTGATCGGCGCGGACGGCGCCGGGATCCGCTACGTCAGCGAGCGCGTCGAGACGTACCTCAAGACCGCCCTGCCGTCGCAGGACATCTTCGCCACCGCCGTGCCGGAGCGGCTGGTGCTCATCACCTGCGGCGGCGCCTTCGACCCTTTCACCGGACGGCACGACAGCAACGTCGTCGCCTATCTCAGCCGCGAGAGCGTGCCGTGAGCTCCCTGCGCGGCTCGGAACAGGGCATGGAATCAGACGGCACCGAGACCGGGACGCGATGGCGTCGACCACCCCCGACGCCACGAGAAGCGCGTCTGGATGTCGTGCTCGGCCTGGCGCTGGCCGTGGCCGCGCTGGGATCGTTCGAGCTGGCACGCAGTGTCGGACTCGTCTTCGACCGCGCTCCTGGAAGGTTCGAACAGTCCATCTGGGCGCTCGCGGTGACGCTGCCCCTGTGTGTCCGTCGGCGCTACCCGGTGCCAGTCATGATCGCTGTCTCTGCCGCCTTCATCGCCCTCCAGGCGCGCTATGTGTTCGAAGGGCTCGTCTCCAGCTCCGCGCTGTTCCTCGCCGTGTTCACCGCGGGCGCTTGGGCGCGAGATCGGCGGGTCGGCCTGGTGGCGCGGCTGGTGGTCGTCGTGGCGATGTTCTGCTGGCTGGGCATCTCGCTGTCGCTGACGGCCTGGCACGAGGTGATCGTCGACGACGAGCGCACGGGCCTGCTGGCGACCGACACCGCGCGTCTGACCTATTCGGTGCTGACCAACGTCGTGTACTTCGGTGGCGCCGTGGTCTTCGGTGACCTGGCCTGGCGGGCAGCGCGTACGCGTAACGAGCTGCACCGCCGCAACGCCGAGCTGGAGGTCGAACGGACCGAGAATGCGCGCCGTGCCGTCATCGAGGAGCGGGTGCGGATCGCTCGGGAGCTGCACGATGTGGTCGCCCACCACGTGTCGGTGATGGGCGTGCAGGCGGGCGCGGCGCGGCATGTCCTGGACAGCAATCCCGAGGCGGCCCGCACCGCGCTGACGGCGATCGAGGCGAGCAGCCGCGACGCCGTGGCGGAGATGCGCCAGCTACTCGGCGTGCTCCGCGCCGGAGACGAGACGGCGGCCAACGCAGACGCGACCGGACCCGACCGTTCGCCGTCACCGGGAGTGGAGGCGCTGGCCGGACTGGTCGGCCGCCTCGACCGCCCGGGTCTTGCCGCGACCTTCGTCGAGATCGGTGAGCCGCGCCCGCTGTCGCGGGGGACGTCGGTGTCGCTGTTCCGGGTGGCGCAGGAGGCGATGACCAATACCGTGCGGCACGCCAACGCCAGCCGGGTGGACGTCCGGCTGCGCTGGTTGGACAGCGCAGTGGAGGTGGAGGTGGTCGACGACGGCCGGGGCACGGGGTCGATGTCCGGCAGCGGGCTGGGCCTGGTCGGCATGCGGGAACGGGTCGCCCTGCACGGCGGCGTGCTGGACGCCGGCCCACGACCGGTCGGCGGCTTCCGGGTCCGCGCCCGGGTGGCGCTGGCGGCGGGGGAACGAGCGCGATGATCCGAGTTCTCGTCGTCGACGATCAGGATCTGGTCCGCGCCGGCTTCTCCCTGATCCTCTCCGCCGAGACGGACCTCGAAGTCGTGGGCGAGGCCCGCGACGGCGCCGCCGCCATCGCCGCCGCGGCCCGGCTTCGGCCCGACGTGGTGCTGATGGACGTGCAGATGCCGGGTACGGACGGGATCGCCGCCACGCGCGCGATCGTCGCCGACTCCCACGTCAGGGTGGTGGTCGTCACCACCTTCGACCGCGACGACCTATCTCTTCGCGGCGCTGCAGGCCGGGGCCAGTGGGTTCCTGCTCAAGAACGCCTCCCCGGAGGAGCTGCTGTCCGCCGTCCGCGTCGTGGCGGCCGGCGAGGCGCTGCTCGACCCCGCGGTCACCAGCCGGGTGATCCGCGGCTTCGCGACCCCGCGCGGGAGCAACGGCGCCGGGGACCGGCTCACCGACCGCGAGCGCGAGGTACTCGTGCTCATCGCCCGCGGCAGGTCCAACACCGAGATCGCGGCTGCGTTGTTCGTCGGGGAGGCGACGGTGAAGACCCACGTGTCGCACCTGCTCACCAAGCTCAACGCCCGCGACCGGGTTCACCTCGTGGTGCACGCCTACCAGTCGGGCCTGGTCGCCGTCGGCGAGGCGGGGTAGATCCTCCCTGCTCCCCCCGCGGGGGGACGCCAGAGATCGAACCTCGGGCTGACGTCCCGCGAGGGCGCCGTCGCTACGTTCGACCCATGCTCACCCTCGACTCCATCAGCCGCCGCTACGGCGACGTGCAAGCGCTGGACGACGTGTCCTTCGAGGTACGGCCCGGCCCGCTCACCGGTTTCGTCGGAGCGAACGGCGCGGGCAAGACCACCACCATGCGCGTCGTGCTGGGGGTCACCCGGCCGGACTCCGGCGAGGTGCGCTGGCGCGGCTCGCCCATCGACCTGGGCGTCCGGTCGCGATTCGGGTACATGCCCGAGGAACGCGGCCTCTACCCCAAGATGCGACTGCTCGATCAGTTGCGCTTCTTCGCCCGGCTGCACGGCCTGCCGCACGCCACCGCCACCGCCCGCAGCCGCGACCTGCTGGAGCGGCTGGGGCTGGGCGAGCGCGCCCTGGACCGCCTCGACGCACTGTCCTTGGGCAATCAGCAGCGGGTCCAGGTGGCCGCCGCACTCGTCCACGAACCCGAGCTGCTCGTCCTGGACGAGCCGTTCAGCGGACTGGACCCGGTGGCCGTGGACACCATGGCCGGTCTGCTGCGCGAGCGCGCCCACGCGGGAGTACCCGTCCTGTTCTCCTCTCATCAACTGGACCTGGTCGAGCGGCTCTGCGAGGAGATCGTCGTCATCGACCACGGTCGCGTCGTGGCGGCCGGCACACCCACCGGGATCCGTGAGGCCGTGGATCACAGCGGCGGCCGCTACCGGCTGGTGGTCGAGCCGGATGCCGGCTGGTTGCGCGACATCCCTGGCCTCGACGTCCTCGATGTCGCAGGCCCAGTCGCGATGGTGCAGCTCGCCAACGGCGATGCCCAGCGGTTGCTCGCCGAGGCCATGCATCGGGGCACGGTCACCGAGTTCGCACCGGTCCAGCGGTCCCTGTCCGAGATCTACCGGGAGGTCGTCAGATGAGTACGTCCACACAGTCCGTCAGTTTCGGCCAGGCCGTCGGCATCATCACCTCGCGGGAGATCGACGCCAAGCTGCGCGACCGCGGCTTCCTCATCTCCACCGTAGTGACCTTGGTGCTGATCATTGCCGCGATCGCGGCACCGGCGATCCTCGCCGGCCGCACCCCGCAGTACACGGTCGTCACCGCCGGCCCCGCAGCGCAACGAGTCGCGGCGGACTTGGCCCAGCCGCAAGGCTCCGCTGACGCCGAGTTCACCGTGACCGCCACCAGCGCCTCCGACGTGTCGGCCGCCGAAACCGCGGTCCGCAACGGCGATGCGGACATTGCGATCGTCGATGCGACCGGCTCGAGCCCCGTGGAGGTGATCGCACACCGGCAGGTACCGGGCGAACTCGCGACGGCCATCGACGCCGGGGTCGCCGATACCCGCCTGGCTGACCGATTGGGCGAGCTCGGGGCATCACCACCCGAGGTGGCCGAGCTGCTGGCCCCGGTGACGGTGGCGCAGCGCTTCCTTGACCCCGACGGCGGTCAATCGCTGGAAGCGCTCATCCTAGGGATCGCCTTCGCGGTCGTCTTCTTCTTCACCGCTCTGACATTCGGCTTGACCATTGCGCAGAGCGTCACCGAGGAGAAGCAGAACCGGGTCGTCGAACTGCTGGTCGCCGTGATGCCGGTGCGGGCGCTGCTGGTGGGCAAGGTGCTCGGCAACCTGGTGATGGCACTGGGGCAGATCGTGCTGCTGCTTGCCGTGGGGCTGCTGGCGGCATCCGTGGCCGGAGCGGGCGATCTGATCCCGCTGCTCACCGGATCAGCCGGCTGGTTCGTGGCCTTCTTCGTCTTCGGGTTCGCCATGCTGGCGTGCCTGTGGGCGGCGGCCGGGGCATTGGCCAGCCGCGTCGAGGATCTGGGCAGCACGACACTGCCCGTGCAGTTGCTGATCATGGCGCCGTTCTTCGCAGGCGTCAGCCTGACCGAGGAGAGCCCGGCGCGGGTGGCCCTGTCCTACGTACCCTTCTCGGCGCCCTTGATCATGCCGCAGCGGCTGGTGTCGGGTGACGCCGACTGGTGGGAAGGCCTGCTGGGGCTGGGCGTCATCGCGGTGACTGGAGCGCTGCTGGTCGTCGTCGCGGAGCGGCTCTACCGCGGCTCCTTGCTCCGCACCCGTGGCAAAGCCTCGATACGGGAGGCCTGGGCGGCGGCCGGGAGCTGATCGGCCGCCGCCCGGGCCCGGTATCAGTAGTCCTCGTCCGAGGCGTACACGGCGTCCCAATCGTCGACTTCGAGCAGCAACAGCTGGCCGTTCTCGACGTACTCCTCGACGGTCCCCGGGCCAGTGCCGAGCGGCAGGTTCTTGGCAGTGTGGACCTGCGCGTCGAACAGGAACGTGTCCCTACCGAACAGCTTGTCGGTGGGGATGATGCCGCTGGACTCCTCGTCGGTGGTGAGGACCGCCCGGGTGTCCGGCGTCGTGCCCGCCGGGTTGGTCACGCCGAAGAGCGCGCGATCGAACTCGGCGACCAGGCCCAGGGCGCCGTCGGAGATGCGGTAGGAGACGATCCGGGCGACGTGGTCGCTGCCTCCCGGGTCCTCCTGGATCAACAGGTTGCCATCGTCGTCGATCGTCATGTTGTCCGGGGCACTGAGGAATGGCGCCTCGGTGCCGTTCAGAACGAGTTCAAGCGACGCACCCAGCCGAGGCCGGCTCGCGTCGTCGAACGTCAGCTTCCACAGGCCGCCGCCGTTGCGGGCGATGGTGGGCTCGTCCGGGTTGGGAGTCGTATCCCCGCCACCGGTCGTGAGGAAGTAGAACTCGTCGGGGTCGTCGGGATTGAACGTGCCGTCCTCGATCCGCGCGAGCGAGAGACCCTTGGCCTTGGCCTCGGTGTTCTGGATGACGCCATTCTTCGACCAGTCGATGAACTCGCCACCACCGAAGCTGACCCGGACGGGGTTGTCCTTGCCGAACGCCGCACGGAACTGCGCGTCGTTGGAGACCGCCTCATCGATGGTGTCGACGACGTACACCGAGCCGTTGGTCAGGCCGGCTCGCTCGACCGGGTTGCCGAAGTCCTGCTTGGTCCCGATGTAGACCCAGAGCTGGCTGCCGTCCAGGGGGCCGTCCTCCAGGCCGATCAGCAGTGTGGTGTCGTTCTTGGTGGGCACCACGATGGTGTTCTCCCACGAGAAGAGCCCGGTCCGGGGCAGCTGCCAGGCCTGGCCGTTGGCCTCCACGCCGAACAGGCGCGACTCATCGCCCGCCTCCTCGTTCGCCATCCACAGCGAACCCTCGTAGCCGTACCCGGTCTTCTTGTTGTAGAGGTCGCCTTCAGGCACCAGGTAACCGGAGCAGAAGCGCAGCAGCTCGGGTCCGTGCGTGAAGGGAGCCGCCCCAGCGGGAGCGACGGGAGCCGCGGCGAACCGTCCCGCGGGGTAGTCGTAGTACTGGATCGGGGTGTTGCCCTCACCATTGATGAGGTCCTTGCCGGCCTCCACCTCCAGTGTGCGGCGGTCGATCTCCAGCTCACTGACGAACGCACCGCGCTGGCCGTGTGCGCGGGGAATGCCCTGCACGACCGGCGGCGTGGTGCGGGTGGCACCGATCTCGTGGTTCATGTAGACGGTCGCGTCTCGGCCGTCCCTGAAGGCACCGAGGCCGTCGGGGATCCCGACCATGCGAAATCCGTTCGACGCGGTGGCCGAGTTGACGGTCAGCAGGCTGGTCGTGCTGACACCGTCGGCGACCGGCAGCACGTAGGGCGCGACTCCACCATTGGGTCCGATGGCGGTGCCACCCGGATCGGCCGACGCCGTAGTCGACAGCAGCAGCACGCCCACGCTGCAGACAGCGACGGCACCTGCCACTCGAGTGGATCGGCGGGACAGGACGTGCGGCATGGGAACTCCTCCTGGCGCAGGCGATAACGACAGCCGGAACGCTAGAAGGGGAGGACGACCCGCAGAAGTACGGAACGTGAAGGAATGATGAACGCTGCGTAGCGCCCGCGCGGCCTGCACGTGTCGCACGAGCGAAAACTCCTCGCCGGGTGTCGGTGTGGCCGCATATGGTCGTGCGGGTGAGCGTGGGGGGGATCCAGGTCGACGGGTTGACCAAGACGTTCATGGTGCACCGGCGGCAGGCAGGTGTCGCAGCCTCCTTGCGCAGCGTGGCGCGCCGTCGATTCGACGCGGTCAGGGCGGTAGAGGACGTGTCGTTCCGGATCGAGCCCGGCGAGGTGGTCGGCTTCCTCGGACCCAACGGTGCCGGCAAGACCACGACCCTGAAATGCCTGGCAGGCTTGCTGCATCCCACGTCAGGCCATGTCCGGGTGCGCGATGCCGTGCCGTACCAGCGCAGACGCGAGTTCCTCTCGGCGATCACGCTGGTGATGGGGCAGCGCAACCAGCTGTTCTGGGACCTGCCCGCGATGGAGTCGTTCCTGGTCAACAAGGCCATATACCGGATCAGTGAGCCGGACTTCCGGGTCAGGCTGGCCGAGCTGGTGGATCTGCTGCAGCTGCAGGACCTGCTGACCAAGCAGGTCCGGATGCTGAGCCTCGGCGAGCGGATGCGGTGCGAACTGGCGGCGTCGCTGCTGCACCGCCCGGCCGTGCTGTTCCTCGACGAGCCGACGCTGGGCCTCGATGTCGCCGGTCAAGCAGCCATCCGCGAGTTCATCCGCGCGTACAACCGCTCGAACGGTGCCACCGTCCTGTTGACCAGTCACTACATGGCCGACGTCACATCGCTGGCACGCCGGGTGCTGGTCATCGACGGTGGTCGACTGCGTCACGACGGGGACCTGGCAGCACTGATCGAGAAGGCCGCCCCCTACCGACTGCTGCGGCTGCGACTTGGCCGACCGGTCGCCGATGCGGAGCTGAGCCGGTACGGCGATCCGGATCCGGCGAGCGAGGGCCTGCTGGTCGTGCTGCGAGTACCGCGCTCGGGTACCGCAGCTGTCGCCGCCCGAGCCCTGGCGGAGCTTCCCGTTGATGACCTCGCGATCGAGGACCCGCCGATCGAGGAGACGATCCGGGCCGTGTTCGCCGGTGGCTGAGGCGCTGCTGGTGCTGCGCACCTACCCCGGGCTGCTGCGGGCCGCAGTCGCGCAGACGCTGGCCTACCGCGCCCAGCTGGTCATCTGGGTGATCGGTGGGATCTTCCCGCTCGTCCTGTTGACGGTCTGGTTGTCGGTGGCCGACGAGCAGGGGGCGACGGCCGGCTGGACGCGGGCGGACTTCATCTCCTACTACGTCGCCGTCACGGTCGTCTTCCAGATCGTCAACACTCACGTCGTGTGGCCGTGGGACCGAGACCTGCGCTCCGGCGACCTGTCGTTCCGGCTGCTGCGGCCCCTGCCACCGGTCCACCACTACATCGCCGACGACGTCGGCCACCGGCTGGTCACAGCCACCGGCCTCGTGCCGTTGTTCGTCATCGCCGCCGTGTGGTTCGACGCCGTCCGCTACCCGGTGGGTCCGGGGACGGCCGCCTTGGCCCTTCTCGCCGTGCTCGCCGGATACGGCCTGGCGGTCGCGATGGCGCTGGCCTTCGCGATGATCGCCTTCTGGAGCACGCAGGTCGGGAACCTCTACATGCTGTGGTGGGGCGGCGGGGCATTCCTGTCCGGGCTGATCGCCCCCGTCTCCCTGCTGCCCGAACCGCTGCGCTCCCTCGCCGTGTTCTCGCCGTTCCGCAGCACCCTGGATTTTCCGGTGCAGCTGGCGATGGGTCGGCTCAGCGGCGCCGAGACGCTGCTCGGTTTCGCGGTCACCGCCGTCTGGCTGCTGGTGTTCGTCATTCTGCACAGGCTGCTGTGGCGCCACGGCGTGGTGCACTATCAGGCGGTCGGCGGATGAGATACCTGACCTTGCTGCGTATCTTCTGGTCCAACGCGTTCGCGACCGAGCTGGAGTACCGGCTGAACTTCTTCGCCAACGCCCTGCTCAGCCTGTTCTGGCTGGGTTGGGCGGTCGCCGGCATGGCGGTGTACTTCCAGTTCACCGATTCGGTGCGGGGGTGGACCTACCCCGAACTGCTGGTGGTCGTCGGCTTCTTCTTCATGATCAGTGGGATCCGGTCCGCACTCATCACCCCCAACCTCGCACGGATCACCGAGTACGTCCGAATGGGGACGCTGGACTTCCTGCTCACCAAGCCGGTCGATTCGCAGTTCATGGTGAGTCTGCGGTACGTAGGGATCTACAACTGGTTCGACCCGCTGCTGGGTCTGGGGCTGGCTGCGGCGGGGGTGATCGCCTCGGGCCGCGACATCACGGTGACCGGGGTGGCCTCCGGGGTGCTGCTGGTCGGGTGTGCCGTGGCCATCCTCTACGCCCTGTCGCTGGCCTTGATGAGCGCCGGCATCCGATGGGTCAGCTCCGACGGCGTCGACGATCTGATGTTCTCCATCGTGGAGACCTCGCGAGTGCCCGTCGACCTGTACAGCGGCGTGGTCCGCACCGCACTGACGATCATCCCGGTGGCGTTCCTGACCACCGTGCCCGCGCAGGCGCTGCTCGGCCGGGGCGATCCGGCCATGCTGGCCGTTGCCCCCATCGTTGCCGTCGGTTCGGTCGTCGCGGCGTCGGTGATCTGGCGTCTCGCGCTGCGCTCCTACACCGGCGCCAGCGCCTGACCTCAGCGCAATGCGAGCAGGGTGCAGGCCACCAGCGCGACTGCGAGGACCAGCCGGACCCGGTCGAGCCGGATCAGTTGCCGGTGCAGCGCCGCGACCCTCGCCGGCGGGGCGGGCACACTCAGCGCGCGGTGGATCGGCACCGCTCGTCCGGCAGTCAGACCCACGACAGCCGCGACGACGGCCACCGTCACGACCGACCACCCGTCTGGAGACCCGGCGAAGGCGGCCGCGGAGGAGATGACCAGAAGCCCATACACGGGCGCCACCACCACGGCCATCCGAGAGGTGTACCGCGCGTGCAGCGCGGCGGCGGACCCAGCGACGCTGGCCGCCTGGTCTGCCAGGCCCGGGTAGACCACGACGTGGACCACCCATTGGAACGCCAGGTGGGCGATGGCCGCCACCACGACCACCTGCCGCGCGGCGTCCACCCAGGTTTCTCCCAGGATGCTCACAGAATGGTCGCTCACCCTGGCATCATGACGCTCACCGTGACCGATACCCCGACCCGGCTGCTCGTCGTCGACGACGAACCGTCGATCCGTGACCTGCTGGCGGCCTCACTGCGCTACGCGGGGTACGAGGTGGTCACCGCCGCTGACGGCGCGCAGGCCCTGGCAGCGGCCGAACGTGAGCGCCCGGACCTCGTCGTACTGGATGTCATGCTGCCCGACATGGACGGCTTCGATGTCACTCGCAAGCTCCGCGAGCGCGGCCGAGATGTGCCCGTGCTTTTTCTCACCGCTCGTGATGACATCGACGACAAGGTTCACGGCCTCACGGTCGGCGGTGACGACTACGTCACCAAGCCGTTCAGCCTTGAAGAGGTGGTCGCCAGGATTCGCGCCGTGCTGCGCCGCACCGGCGCCCTGGACCTGGAGGCGAGCAATCGCCTGGTCTTCCACGACCTGGAGATCGACGAGGACGCCCACGAGGTTCGTCGCGGTGGCCACGTGATCGACCTCTCCCCGACGGAGTTCAAGCTGTTGCGCTACCTGATGCTCAACCCCAACCGGGTGCTGTCGAAGACCCAGATCCTCGACCACGTCTGGGACTACGACTTCGGCGGCGACGGCGCCATCGTGGAGTCCTACATCTCCTATCTCCGCCGCAAGATCGACGGCGTCGAGCCGGCCCTGATCCACACCAAGCGTGGTGTGGGGTACGTGCTGCGGCTACCGCCGGGTGCCTGAGACCAGGCGCTTGAGGCTGCCCTGGGCGCCGATCGGCCCGAGCCGCAGCCCACTCGCGTTGCCGCGGACATCGTTGCGGGCCAGGGTCGTCGCCATCGTTGTCAGCGCCACCGTCATCGCCATGGTGCTCTTCGGCCTCATCGTGCTGGCGTTCCTGCGTGCCGACCGGATCAACCGGGTCGACGCCCTGCTCATCGCCCGCGCGGTGCCGCTCATCCAGAGCGGGAACCTGGGTGCCTACATCAACACCACGACCAACCCGTTCCCCAGCGACTACGTCGTGGTCATCGATCAGGTAGGCGCCGTCAAGCCCGGGATGTACGAGTCCGGCGCCCGGGATCAGGTCGGCGTGCCCAACGTCACGGCCATCCTCAACCGGGCCCGCGAGGAACGGTACGGCCAGCCGTACACAGTTCCGGCCGCGGAGGGTGAGACGCCGTGGCGGGTCGTCAGCCTTGGCCTGCAGCAGGGCAGCGTGTCAGTGGCCCTGCCCCTGGACGCCGACCAGGCCGTCCGTGAGATCGGCGGCCGCGCCGTCCTCGTCGGGCTGGTCATCGCCACCCTCGCGGCCCTGGTGGGCTGGTGGGCGGTCGATCGCTCGCTGTGGCCGCTACGGTCGGTCGAGACGACGGCAGCGGCCATCGCCGGTGGTGACTTCTCGCGACGCGTGCCCGAGGGCAGTCAGGACACCGAGATGGGCCGCCTCACCACGGCCCTCAACGGGATGCTCGGTCATATCGAGGACGCCATCGAGGTCCGCGAGACCTCCCGCGACCGGATGCGCCAGTTCGTGGCCGACGCCAGTCACGAGTTGCGCACCCCGTTGGCGGCGATTCGCGGCTACGCCGAACTCCACCGTCAGGGGGCCGTGCCGCCGGAGCAGGTGGAACAGACATTCGAGCGGGTCGAGAGCGAGGCCCGCCGGATGGGCCGCCTGGTCGAGGACCTGCTGCTGCTCGCCCGCCTCGACGAGCAACGGCCGATGCACAGCGATCCGGTCGACCTCGGGGTGCTCGTCGTCGACACCGCCGCCGTGGTCAAGGCGCTCGACCCGGCTCGCGAGGTCCGGGTCAGCGGCGCCTTCGGCGGCCCGCTGGTCCCGATCGTGATCACGGGTGACGGCGACCGGCTCCGGCAGGTAGTGGCCAACTTGGCCGCCAACGCCGTGCGGCACACGCCCGACGGCTCGCCTGTGGAGTTGAGCCTCGCGCCGCGGGGCGACTGGGCGGTCATCGAGGTCGTCGACCACGGACCCGGCATCCAGGTGGCCGACCGGGCGAGGGTGTTCGAGCGCTTCACCCGCCTGGACGCCTCCCGGCACCGCGGCAGCGGCGGCGGTTCCGGTCTGGGGCTGTCGATCGTCGCCGGCGTCGTCGCCGCGCACGCCGGCCGGGTCGAGATCGAGGACACCCCGGGTGGCGGGGCGACCTTTCGAGTGTGGGTGCCGGTGGCCCCCAGGACTCTCCCGGCACCCGTCGCCTGACCACCCTCGCCGCGGCGGCAATCTGCTCATCCACGCCGTCGGGTTTCCTCCGGCTTCTCACACCAACAGTTGACGGGCGGCGAGGTCGGCGTAGGTATCCGACATCACCACGAGTTCGGCGTGGGTGCCGATGTCGACGACCTCGCCTGCGTGTAGCACCACGATCCGCTGTGCATCGACCACGGTACTGAGCCGGTGGGCCACGACCAGCACCGTCGTGTTGTCACCGATCGCTGCCACCGCCTGCGCCATTGCCGTCTCGTTGGCCGCGTCGAGGTTCGCCGTCGGCTCATCCAGCAGCAGCACCTCCGGCCTGGTAACCAAGGCCCTGGCGATGGCGAGCCGTTGGCGTTCTCCGCCCGACAGAAGCACGCCGTCGTCACCGACTGGAGCGTCCAGACCCAGCGGCGACCGGTCGACGATTCCCAGCAGGTTGACCGACCGCAGCGCCGCGAGCAGTTCTGACTCCGCGGTCTGCGGCGCGCCCAGCAGCAAGTTCTCCCGGATCGTCCCGGCCAGCGCAGGCGAGTCCTGCTCGACATAGGCGATCCTGGCTCGCAATCGATCATGGCTGATGTCCCGGACGTCCTGCCCGTCGACGAGGACCATGCCCGATGTCACGTCGTAGAACCGCTCGACGAGGGCGAGGATGGTCGACTTGCCGGCGCCGGACGGGCCGACAAGCGCAGTCTTGGTCCCCCGCTCGGCCCGGAAGGACACGCCGGTCAACACCTCGGTGCCGTCGGCGTAGCTGAACCGCACATCGCGGAACTCGATCGCAGGTACGTGTGGCCCAGGCGAGGCCGTACCGGCCGTTGTGGTCCCGGCGGCCGTTGTGGTCCCGGCGGCCGTTGTGGTCCCGGCGGCCGTTGTGGTCCCGGCGGCCGTTGTGGTCCCGGCCGCCGGGCGAGCCGCGCCGTCACCCTCGCGTGGAATGGCTAGCACCTCCTCGATCCGCTCGACGGCACCGAGGCCGGTCTGGATCGCCGTGGCCGCCTGGATCGCCGAACCGAGCGGCTGGATCAGCAGGAACAGCAGCACAAGGAACGAGACGAGGTCACCCACAGTTGCGGTACCCGCGGCGACCCGGGCGCCGCCGATTCCGAGGACGGCGATGAAGGCCCCCTGGATGGCGATGGCTGCAACCGGGCCGAGCAGCGCCTCGACCCGGGCCAGCCGCACCCCGGCGCCGAAGGCCGCCGCGATCGAGACACCGATGGCGGCGCTCTCGCGGGCCTCGGCGCGAGCGGCCCGTACCGTCCTGACCGCACCGAGGACACGTTCGACGCCGGCCGTCATGTCGCCCACGGCCTCCTGGGCCTGCCGCGACAGCCGCCGGATCCGACTGATCGCCAGCGAGGAGCCGCCCAGTACCAGCGCGACCGCGACCACGGTGACGAGCAGCAGGATGGGGTCCACGATCGCCATCAGGACCAGCGCACCGACGGCCGTGACAGTGCCGGATACGGCATCGATGAGGCCCGAGGTGACGACGGCGCGCAGCAAGGTGGTATCGGCGCCGACCCGAGAGATGAGATCGCCGGTGCGCCGGCGGTCGAACTCGGCAATGGGCAGCCGTAGCAGATGGTCCACCAGGCGCACCCGGGCCTCGCGCACCACGGCTTCACCGGTGCGCTGCAGGAGGTATGCCTGCAGGCCGCTGAGCAGCGCGGCGATCACCAGGGCCACACCCAGCAGAACGGCCGGGACCACCAGTTCCCGGCCGACCCGCCCGGATGCGGTGATCGAGTCGACGGCCGCACCGGCGAGCAGGGGCTGCGCCAGCGCGAAGGCGGCAGTCACCAGCGAGATCACCGCGGCGGCGACCAACGCCGAGGTCTGCGGCCGCAGATAGCCGATCAAGGTCTGGATGCGGCCTCTCACGACAGGTCGGGTCTGGGCGGTTGCGGGGTCGCAGCGCATCCTTTGGGCACGTTGGTGCAACGCCAGGTATCGCCCGCCACGTTCCCGACGCGTCTTGCGTTGCACAGCGACCTCCCAGCCGACTCCCATCGTCGACGCAGCGCCCGGGTGCATCGTGAATGCATGACGCAGACCGCATGGGACCGCTCCCAGACGACAGAGCGCCCGGAGGCCGACGCAGCATCGCCGGCACCCCGGTACGGGACCCCCACCGACAGCGCTCCCACACCGGCACCGGCACCGGCACCGGCACCGGCACCGGCACCGCCCGGTCCGCCACGCCGCCGTCGCGGCGTCGTTCCAGCCATAGCGCTCGGCACGGCCGGGTTGCTCGTCATGGGTGGTGTCACCGCGACCGGCGCGGTTCTCGTGGGGCGCGAACTGGGTGGCACGGGCGCGCCCGCGCAGGCCGTGGCCGCGGCTCCCGACGCAGCGTCGCCGGCCCCACTGTTGACCACCGACGCTGTCGACTGGGGAGCGGTGGCAGCTGCGATCCAGCCCAGCGTCGTGTCGATCTCGGTCACTACGCCGTTCGGTGGCGGGCAGGGCAGCGGCATCATCTACGACGCGGCCGGCCATATCGTCACCAACAACCACGTCGTCGAAGCGGCCCAACAGTCAGGCACCCTGCAGGTCAACCTGGCCGACGGCCGAGTGTTCGCCGCCACGATCATCGGGCTCGACCCCGCCACCGACCTCGCGGTCATCCAGATGACCGACCCGCCCGGGGATCTGACCCCCGCCACCATCGGCGACTCCAGCGTCGTCGCGGTGGGGGACCCAGTCATGGCCGTCGGCAATCCGCTTGGCCTGTCCGGCACCGTGACCACCGGCATCGTCTCGGCGCTCGACCGGCCGGTCACCGCGAGCGACGGCAGCGGGCAGAGCCAGCAAGGCACCCCCGTCGTGACCGCCGCGATCCAGACCGACGCGGCCGTGAACCCGGGCAACTCTGGCGGCGCCCTGGTCGACGCGGCCGGCCGTGTCATCGGGGTCAACTCGGCCATCGCCAGCCTCGGCAGCTCCTTCGGTGGGCAGTCCGGCTCCATTGGGCTCGGTTTCGCCATCCCCGGCAATGAGGTCCGAGCCGTCGCCGACCAACTGATCGACACCGGTACGGCGCAGCACGCCAGGATGGGCGTCAGGCTCGACGACACTGTGGCAGGCGGCCCCGACGGTGACCGGGCAGCCGCAGCCATCGTGGACGTGACGAGTGGCGCCCCGGCGGCTGCCGCAGGACTGCGCCCTGGCGACGCCGTCATCGCCGTTGACGACCGGTCCGTCACGGGCGCGCTCGCGATGACCGCAATCGTGCGCTCGTATCAACCCGGCGAGACCGTCTCCTTGACCGTGCTGCGCGAGGGCAGGCAGCGCATCATCGAGGTCACGTTGGTCGCCGCCGACGAGCAGACGTCGTGAAGAGCGGTCAATTGAGCGGGCGGATGCCGGACGGCACCGGACCGCCGCTCAGGAGACCTCGGGCCGCGTCCTGCAGTGCAGTCAGCGCGATCCGCTGCGGGATCGGACCGTAGGACAGCCGTGCCACCCCCAGCCGCGCCAGATCGGCCGCGGGTGGCACGCCGGGCAGCCCGACCACGCTGAGCTTGCGTTCGCCGAAGGCCTCGACCAGGCGGCCGATCACGGTGGCGTCCAGGCGACCGGGTACGAACACGCAGGCCGCCCCGGCATCGAGGAATGCCCTGCCGCGGTCGATTGCGTCGCGCAGCACCTGCTCGGGGTCTCGGGCTCCGGCCTTCAAGAAGGCGTCCGTCCGCGCATTGAGCACAAACGTCACCCCTTCCGCCTCACCGGCCGCGACGGCCCTTCGAACCCGGCCCACGGCCTCGTCGAACGGGCTCATCTCGTCCTCGATGTTGGCCCCGACGGCCCCCGCCTCGATGGCCATCCGGATGGTGGCGTCCACCTCGCCATAGCCACCCTCGAGGTCCGCCGTGACCGGCAGGTCAACGGCGGCGGCGATCCGCTCGACCATGTCGATCATTAGCTCGAGCGGCATCTGCTCGCCGTCGGGGTAGCCGAATGTGGCCGCAACCGAATGGCTGGCTGTCGCGAGCGCCCTGGCGCCGGGCGTCCCGGCGATCACCTTCGCGGTGACCGCATCCCAGACATTGACCAGGATGAGCAACTCAGGGTCGGTGTGCAGCCGGAGCAGTTCAGCACCCTTGTCGTCGAGGGATGTCATGAAGGCAACCTAGTGGGGGCCGGCGGCGGATGCGCTCTGTCCACAGGGCCGACCCGATCCGGACGTGGCCGTTCGGGTCCTGTGGACGACGACATCGGGATCAGGGCGCTCGCTGGCAGCCTCTGGTGATGACGGCGCGGAAGGTCCGGCTGTCACCCGGAGAGGGGACACGACATGAGCAGGTTCGAAGTCGACACCGAAGCGGTCGAGGCCGCGGCGGGACAGACCCAGTCGTCCGTGGTCGCGCTCGGCGCGGAGGCGGACATCTTGATGCGCAACCTCGATCAGCTGCAGTCGGTGTGGCGCGGCCAGGCCGCCACCAGCTTCGCGGCACTCGCGGCCGACTGGCGCGCCACGCACGAGCGAGTCAAGGAGCAGTTGCAGGCCATTCAGCTCGCGCTGACTACGGCGGGGCGGCAGTACGGCGATGTCGAGCTGTCGACGGTCCGGATGTTCGCCGGTTGAGCATCATGCACGTACCCTCATTCGGTGGCAGCGACGAGGCTCGGCGACCCTGGGTTGCTCGACACCTATGGGCGGCGGGCCGTGGATCTGCGGGTCAGCCTCACCGACAGGTGCAATCTGCGGTGCACGTACTGCATGCCGGCCGAGGGGCTGCCATGGCTGGCGAATGACGCGCTGCTCCGCCCCGAGGAGATCCTCCGGCTGATCAGGATCGCGGTCACCCGCCTCGGCGTCACCGATGTCCGTTTCACCGGCGGTGAGCCGTTGCTGCGGCGGGATCTCGAGGACCTCATCGCCGGCACGGCGGAATTGCGGACCGCTGGGGGCACCCGGCCGGCCATCGCGATGACGACCAACGGCATCGGGCTGGACCGGCGAGCCGCCGGGCTCAAGCTGGCGGGACTCGACCGGGCGACGGTCAGTCTCGACACTCTGCAGCCCGACCGGTTCGCCGCCATGACGGGCCGGGCTCGACATGCCGAGGCCGTCGCGGGCATCGAGGCTGCGGTGGCGGCAGGTCTGGGGCCGGTCAAGCTGAACGCGGTGCTGCTGCGAGGCATCAACGACGACGAAGCGGCCGACATCGTCGAGTGGAGTTGCGCGCGGGACGTCGAGGCCCGATTCATCGAACAGATGCCCTTGGAGTCCCACGGCACCTGGAGCCGGGACCAGATGGTGACCCAGGAGGAGATCCTGGGCACCCTGCGGTTGGCATTCGACTTGACCGAGGTCCCCGTCCGCGGCAGTGCGCCCGCACAACGCTGGTGGGTCCATCGGCACGGAGCACGCCTCGGCAGCGTCGGCGTGATCGCCTCGGTGACGGCGCCCTTCTGCGGCGACTGCGACCGGACCCGGTTGACCGCCGACGGGCAGGTCCGCTCGTGCCTGTTCGCCAGGACCGAGACGGACCTGCGCGGCCTGCTGCGTGAGGACAAGACGGACGAGGAACTCGCCGACGCGTGGCGGGTCGCGATGTGGGGGAAGCTGCCTGGCCATGGGATCGACGACCCATCCTTCCTGCGTCCGCAGCGCCCCATGAGTGCGATCGGGGGCTGAATGAGCCTGGACACCGCGCGATCGGCTGTCGATGCCGACACCTCCGCTTCTGACACCATCACGGTGCGGCTGTTCGCGGGCGCCCGGGCCGCCACCGGCCGTCGCGAACTGACGCTGGCGGCCCCCGTGGGCGGCACGGTGTCGGACCTGCTGAATCGCCTCGTCGGCCGACACCCAGGAATCGCCGACGTGCTACCGGCGTGCTCGTTCCTGCTCGACGGCGTCCGGGCGCGCTCGGACTCCCAGATCGGGCAGGCCACCACACTCGATGTGCTGCCACCCTTCAGCGGCGGCTGACCCGGCCCCTACTCAAGGCGACGTGCAGGGCGACCCAGGCGAATCGGCAGATTGACGAAGCCCCGCAGTGCCCCTCCCGACGTACGCACGGGCGGCGAGGCGAAGCGCAGGTTGGGGAAGCGCTCGAACAGCCGCTGCACCGCAACCTCGGTCTCCAGCCGGGCCAGCCCGCCGGCCAGGCAGGCGTGGCTACCGGCACCCATGCCGAGGTGGGCCGCGGCATTCTCACGTTCCACGTCGAAGATGTCCGGTGCGTCGAAGACCTCCGGGTCCCGATTGGCGCCCGCCAACGCCAGCACCACCTGGCCGCCGGCCGCGACGGTGTGCCCGGCGAGGGTCGTGTCGGCCCGTGCCACCCGGGTTGCCAGCAGGACCGCCGGGTTCCAGCGCATCACCTCCTCGACCGCGTTCTGCCACAGCTCGGGGCGGGCCAGCAGGATCTCGACCTGCCCCGGATGCCGACCCAAGGCGTGGATGGCGTTGCCGATGACTGTCGCGGCGGTCTCGTACCCTGCCTGCAGGACCAGTAGTGCCGTCGATCCGGCTTCTCGCAGGCTCATCGCCTCGCTGTCGGCGATGGGCCCCAGCATTGAGTCGATGAGGGCCGTACCCGGGGCCTGCGCCCGGTCGGACAGCAGGTCGTCGAGATAGCGCCGCAGCGCATGCTGTGAGTGCAGCGCCTCACGGCGCTGCGGTGCTGTCGTCGCCTCATTCGCCGCGAACAGGTCGTCGGCCCAGGACCGCACCTGTGGCCAGTCTGCCGATGGCACCCCCAGCACGTCCCCGATGATCATCAGGCCCAGCGGCTTCGCGTAGTCGCCGACCAGGTCCACAGCGGCCCGCCCGGTCAGACCGTCGAGCAGGCCGTTCGCCAGCCCTTCGATGTCTGTCCGCAGTTCGGCCACCGCCTCGGCGCGGAACGCCCGCGCGACCAGAGCACGCAGCCTGGTGTGCTCGGGCGGGTCGGTGGCGATGAGCGCGCCCGCGAAGGGTATGTCGATGCCGTTGAGGACGTCCACGCCCTGATGGGCGAACTCCGCAGGTCGAGCCGCCGCCGACACCCCGCTTCGTACCCCTCCGCTCGCCCGGTGGGTCGAGCGGCGACTGCTGAACGAAGCCGGATCGGACAGCACCTGCGCGCACACGTCGTAGTGCGCGCTGACGACCGCCGAGCGACCTCGAACCACGCGACCACGGCGTCGGAGCTCCTCCAGGAAGGGGAAGGGGTCATGGCCCACGTCGACCGACATCAGTCGGGCGACCGGATCCGAGCGCGTCGCCGGGACTTCTGCGACGGCGCTCCGGGTCCGTGGCGCCGGCACCACTGCAAGCCCGGGCGCACGATGCTCGCCTGCCCCCGCCGCCTCGCCAACCGTCGCAGCGGCCGGGGACGAGGTCATCGACAGGGCCGTGGCCGACGCCGGCCCTCGATCTGCGCGGTTCCGGGCTTCCAGCATGCCACAACTCTAAGTGATCGGAAAACTCCGAGCCGTGGTTATCCGAGAACCGGCCCGACGTCCCCCAGCCCTACCCACTCATCGCTACCGTCAGTGAAGAACTGGTGCTTCCATACCGGCAGCCGGGCCTTGACGGCGTCGACGACGTCACGGGAGGTGTCGAAAGCCTCGCGTCGGTGCCGGGCCGCAACAACCACCACCAACGCCGGTTCACCTACGTTCAGTGACCCAATCCGGTGCACAGCGGCGATTACGGACTCCGGGTGTGAGGCAGCCATGTCACTGCACACCCCCCGCATCACATCTGCCGCCGAGGGATGGGCCTCGTAGTCCAGCCGCACCACCTCGCCACGTCCGGGTGTGTCGTGATCACGCACCACGCCCAGGAAACTCACCACCGCACCCATCGACGCTGATGCGACGCGGGCCATCATGGCGCCGGTATCGATCGGCTCTGTCGTCACGTCGGCGAAGAGAACACCCGCTGGCGTCACTGGCATGGCTACCACGGTAATCCCACGACTTGGCCGTCAGCGGCTCACCCGCGCGCCGGGCCATGTGCCGACGCGCCATTCCACCGATCGGAACGGTCACCGGCTGGCCGGGGGCGGCAGCCGTAGCGTGGTCACGAGGTGAGGCTGATGGACGACGACGACCGGCGGGCCGCTGCCGCCCGGATGGAGCAGACCATTCGCGAGTACTTCGCTGCATGCAACAGCGGTGACGCGGCCGCGGTCGCGGCGTTCTTCACGGTCGACGGCGTCCACTACTTCCCACCGGGGATGTACGGCGGACCGTTCCGCGGCGGACCCGAGATCGGCGAGCGCTGGGCGACATCGGTCGCCAGGATCGGCTCACGGTGGAGCGTCGACCATGTCATCTGCGACCCGGACACGCATCGCGCCGTCATCGAGTGGACTCATGTGAAAGCTACCGACGGCGTGGTGTTGCGCGGTGACGAGTGGTACGTGTTCGACCCAGACAGTGGTCTCATCCGCGAGATCAGGGCCTACTACGCATCCCCGCAAGCCCCCGACCTGAACCGGTTGGAGCTGCAGGGCTTTCCCTACGCCGAGCGCGGCTACCCCCAATCGAGCGGGCCGGCACCCGCGTGAACGACCGTGGCCTGCTTCTGGACATCGGCGGCGTCGTACTGGTCGGGGGCCCGATCCTCGCCGGCCGCCTGGCGAGCCGCGACCCCCGGCAGGCAGAAGTCGTCGACGCCGTCAGCGGGCCGGACGGGTTGGGATCACCCGGGGACCAGCTATGGCAGCAGATGCTGGCCGGCCAGGTCAGCGAACGGCAGTACTGGGCTCGGCGGGCCGAACAGCTGGGCACTGCGATCGGCGAGACCTGGCAGACCCGCGACCTCATGACGCGGATGTTCGACCTCCCTCGTACGGAGTGGCTCAACGGCGAGGTCGTCGAGTTGATGATCGACGCCAGTGCGGCGGGCGTGCCGCTGGTCGCGCTCACCAACGACCTCAAGGACTTCCACGGCCAGGAGTGGGTCGATGACCAGGAATTCCTCCGGCTCTTCGACACCATCGTCGACGCCTCTGCGACCGGAGTGCTCAAACCCCACCCGGCCGCGTTCGCCGCAGGTGCCGGCGCCGTGGGTCTGCCCGCGGCCGACATCCTGTACCTCGACGACATGCCGTGGAACGTCCACGCTGCTGCCGAGGCCGGCCTGGACGCCCACCTCGTGTCCCACCACGACCCGGCTGCCGCGGTCAGCTGGGCCCGCACCCGACTCGATCTGCCCGCCACCGCCACCGCCTGAGGAGGCTCCCGTGCCACTGGTCCGCATCGACATCATGGAAGGTCGGCCGCCGGAGATGATCCGCGAACTTCACGGCCGGGTCGCCGAACTCGTCGCCGAGATCCTGCAGACTCCGGTTGAACGCGTCAGGACGTACATCACACAGTTCCCGCCGCATGCCTGGGGCATCGGCGGCGTTCCGGCAGACATCTCTCGGGCGGAGGATGTCGAGGCGCGACGCCGGGCAGCGCTGGCGCGCGAAGCCGAACCGGTCGCCGGACCGGGTGCCGGCACGATCGCGTCCCCGAGGGCATGAACGAGGGCGTCGGTGTCGTCGTCGGTGTCACCGGGACCATTGGCGAGGCCGTCGCAAGGCGGCTGCTGGGCCGAGGGGTGCCGGTAGTCGGTGTCGCCCGCTCTGCCGAGGCGCTGTCGGAGTTGGCCGCCGAAATGCCCGGAATCACCCCGTGCCAGGCGGACATCGGATCCAATGACGCCGTCTCGACGATCCGGGATGCGGTCACCACCGCCGGGTATCCGGTCAGAATAGCGGTGTTCGCCGCCGGGCTGCCGGTACGCGGGTCGGTCGACACCATCGACCCGGACCTGCTTGCCGTAGGGGCCAACATCAAGATCGGCGGCCTCGTCCGCCTCGTCCGAGCCGTCGCAGATCACCTGCGTGTGGGCAGCCGGATCGTGACCTTCGCCGGGTCCCTCGGTCTGGAGCCGACAGCGACCGAGGCGGGTCCGGGTGCGATCAACGCCGGCGTCCTCAACCTCATGCGGCAACTTTCCAAGACGTACGGTCCGCGCGGCGTGACCACGCACACCATCAGCCCGGGTCCCGCCGACACCCCCAGGCTGCGCCGCATCGTGGCGGCGGTGGCGGCCGAGCAGGGGCGTGACCCGGCCGAGGTGTGGGCCGGCTACTTGGCAGCTAACTCCCTGGGCAGGTTGCCGACCGTGGACGAGATCGCCTGGGCCGTCGAGGTGCTGCTCGCCCCAGAGGCGTCGGTCATGCACGGCAGCGTGTTGTCCCTCGACGCCGGCGGCCACCACGGCATCTGGTGACCCCCACCCCCGCCATTTGTCCACAAACGGCGCCCTTCACGTACCCCCAGGGCACCATTTGTCCACAAACGGCGGTCGGGTGGGGCTTGGCGGCTGAGAATCAGGGTCGGTAGCCGAGGCGGCGGGAGATCAGTCCGGCCGCCTCCAGCACCTGCGACACGGTCCGGCGCATCACCGGCGCGATCATGCGGGTCGAGGCCCCCACCACACTGACCGCGGCGGCTACCGCCCCGTCGGCACCACGGATGGGCGCGCCCACCGACACCACCCCCTTGTACCCCTCCTCCAGGTTGTCCCCCCAGCCGCGATCGCTGGTCCGCCGCAACTCCGCCAGCAGCCGGCTCCGATCGGTGATCGCCCGCGCGGTGACGGCGATCGGCGCCCAGTCACGCAGTCGCAGCTCCAGTTCCGGCGCGGGCAACGCCGCCAGCAGCACCTTCCCCGACGACGTGATGTGGGCCGGCACGCGATGGCCCACCCGCCGGAAGATGGGCATCAGGTGATAGCTCTCCAGCCGCTCTACATAGACCACCTCCAAGCCGTCGAGCACCGCGACGTGGACCATCTCGCCGGTGGTGTGGCGCAGATGCGTCAGCACCGGCAGCGCAGCCTGGTGCAGGTCGACGTGCTCGGTCACCCCGGTGCCAAGCTCGTAGACGGCAAGCCCCAGCCGGTAGCGGCCTGCGGCCGAGCGCTCCAGCAGCCGCTCCTCGGTCAGCGTTGTCACGATGCGATGCACGGTGCTCTTTCCGATGCCCAGGCGCCGAGAAAGCTCGGCGATGCCCAGTTCCTGACCCGCCTCGCCGAATGCGCGTAGCACCCGGGCGGCATTGCGCACGGACCCGAGAGTCGCGGAGTCACGCTGCTGCCCGGCCACAGCTGAGAGTACCGAGGCATTCCGCATGGCGGGACACAACCATTGTGATCGCGACCTTGGTCCCGTTGACTGACGCAAAGCCGTCGACGTCGACGTCGCGCAACCAGGAGGCGCCGGTGAGCACCATCGAGTGGTTCCATACCTACGACCCGCGTCGGGCCCCCGACATGGGAGGTAAGAACGCGAGCCTCGGCACCCTCACCCTGGCCGAGATGCCGGTGCCGCCCGGCTTCGCCATCCTCGCGTCGGCCTACCGCAAGGTCCTCGCAGACGGGGGGTTGGACACCGCACTGCACGACATCGTCTCGGTCGTCGACCCCCGTGACGCCGACCAAGTGGCCAACGCCGGTCGCCGGGCTCGCGAACTGGTCATCGGCGCCGAACTTCCGCAGTCGCTGAGCGACGACATCGTCGATGCCTACGAGGAACTCTCCCGACGCTGCGTCACGCCCGACATCGCGGTCGCCGTGCGGTCCTCGGCCACCTGCGAGGACCAGCCAGACGCCAGTTTCGCCGGCGGGCACGACACCTACCTCTGGATCCGGGGTGCCGCCGAAGTCATCGCGCATGTTCGTCGCTGCTGGTCGTCGCTGTACACCGACCGCGCAATCTGCTATCGGCGTGAGATGGGATACGTCGAGCTCGGCGCCGCGATGAGCGTCGGCGTCCAGAAGATGGTCCTGCCCCGTACCTCCGGTGTCGCGTTCACGCTGGACCCGAGCAACGGCGATCGCTCCCAGGTGGCCGTCGAAGCCAGTTGGGGGCTCGGGGAAGCCGTCGTCGCCGGAGCGGTGACCCCCGACAACTTCCTGGTCGACAAGGTGCTGCGCGAGGTCACACGCCGGACTGTCGCCACCAAGACGATCCAACACCGCGTCAGCGCCGACGGCATCCTCGAAGAGGTCGAGGTCGAGCCCGACCGGCGACAAGCGCCCAGTCTCACCGACGACGAACTGCGCACGGTGGCGGCCCTCGCGCTGCGTGCCGAGAAACACTACGGCTGCCCGCAGGACGTCGAATGGGCGCTGGACGATCACCTGCCACCCGGCGAGAACGTCCTCCTGCTGCAGAGCCGGCCCGAGACGGTTTGGAGCCGCAAACCCCGTGTCAGCAGCTACCACGCTGCCAGCCCGCTGAGCTATATGCACCGAATCACCGCCGCCCAGCCACTGTCCTAGTCAGCAGTCCCCGACACGAAGGCGAGTCGAGAAGATGGCAGATCGCTTCCCCAGCCCGTTCGACATGGAGACCCCACCCGGCGCGGAGGGCTGGGAACAGCTCTATGCGTACTCGTCGGTGTTCAGCGAGGATCGCCGCACGTACGAGGACGGCACGTTCTGGTTCATGGACGGGGTCCACACCCCGGAGGTGGTCCCGCCGTGGGACGCCACCATTCTCGAATTCGCCCTGATCGGGCTGTCGCAGTACAACACGCGGCACTACGTCATCCCGCCCGCCAAGGGTGTGGACGTCCGGTTCCTCAACGGGTACATGTATCTGTCCCCGGTGGGCGTGGCGGACCCAGCTGAGATCGAGGCCCGGGTCCCCGAATTCATGGAGCGGGCCGGCTTCTACTTCCAGAACTGGCAGCGGCTCTACGACGCTTGGCTGCCGAAGGTGCGGACCCTCATCGGCGAGCTCGAGGCGATCGAGTTCACGCCGCTGCCGGACCGCGAGGCCATGGCGGTGCTCACCGAGGGCCGCGGCACCGGCAGCGCGCTGGACCTGCTGAGTACCTACAACCGGCTCATCGACCTGACGATGAAGTTGTGGCACTACCACTTCGAGTTCCTCAACCTGGGCTACGCGGCGTATCTGGATTTCTTCGGCTTCTGCAAGGGATTGTTCCCGAGCATCCCCGACCAGGCGATCGCCAAGATGGTCGCCGGGATCCACGTGGACCTGTTCCAGCCGGACGAGGAACTGAAGAAGCTGGCGCTGCTCGCTCTCGAACTGGGCGTTGCCGACCATGTCAGTACCGGAACGGCCGCCGAGGCGGTCGCGTCACTGCGGGGCAGCGACGCGGGTGAGACGTGGCTGGCCGCCTGGGAGACCGCGAAGCAGCCCTGGTTCAACTTCTCCGCCGGTAGTGGCTTCTACCACTCCGACAAGGTGTGGCTGGAGAACCTGGACATCCCCATGGGTTTCATCCGTGGGTACATCGCGAAGGCCGCCCGAGACGAGTCCCTGGAACGTCCCATGGCCGCCGTCGCCGCCGAGCGCGACCGCATAGTCGCCGAGTACGCGGCGCTCATCGACGACCCCGAGAACAAGGCGATGTTCGAGGGCAAACTCGGCCTGGCCCGGACCGTCTTTCCCTACGTCGAGAATCACAACTTCTACGTCGAGCACTGGGGTCACTCGATCATCTGGCGGAAGATGCGCGATCTGGGTGGGCTGTTCGTCAAGGAGGGCTTCTTCGCCGACGCCGACGACATCTTCCTGCTGGGCCGCAACGAGGTGCCGGTGGCCCTGTTCGACATGTACCACGGCTGGGCCGTCGGGATCGAGTCGCGCGGGCCGTCGTACTGGCCCCGCGAGATCACCCGTCGCCACGGCATCATGAAGGCGCTGCGGAACTGGTCCCCGCCACCCGCCCTCGGAGTGCCACCCGAGGTCATCACCGAACCCTTCACGGTCATGCTGTGGGGTGTCACGTCCGAGAGCGTCAAGCAGTGGCTCGGCGGGTCGGACGACGACCCCAACCATCTGCATGGCTTCGCGGCCTCACCCGGTCTCGCCGAGGGCCCGGCGCGGGTCATCTTCTCCGCCGACGGCATCGCCGATCTGCTGGAGGGTGAGATCCTCGTCGCCCCCCTCACCGCACCGTCCTGGGCGCCGGTATTCGGCAAGATCGCAGCCACCGTCACCGATGTCGGCGGAATCATGAGCCACGCGGCCATCGTCTGCCGTGAGTACGGCCTCCCGGCTGTCACCGGCACCGCGTACGGCACCAAGAACATCAAGACCGGACAGCGCCTGCGCGTCGACGGCAACACCGGCGATGTGACCATTCTCGACTGAGCAAGCCATCACACAGGGAGACCGCCATGCTGACCGCCGAGCAGAATGACGAACTGACCGATCTGGCACCAGGGACCCCAATGGGTGGTCTGCTGCGCCGTTACTGGTATCCCGTCGCGTTCACCCGTGAACTCGAGGAATTCCCGGTCAGGCGCACCGAACTCCTCGGCGAGCAGTATGCGGTGTTCAAGACCGGGCGCGGCAATTACGGGATCGTGCCGGAGGCCTGCCCGCACCGGCGGGCCTCCCTGGCCTACGGTGTCGCCGAGGCCGATGGCATCCGCTGCCCCTATCACGGCTGGTTGTTCGGCATCGACGGGACGTGTTTGGAGCAGCCGGCCGAGAGTCCCGAGACCAACTTCCGGGAGCGGGTGCGGGTGAGGGCGGGCCGGGCCGAGGCTGTCTCTTATACACATCTGACGCTGCCGA
>ENA-ORBV01004001-ORBV01004001.1-microbial-mat-metagenome-genome-assembly--contig:-NODE-4001-length-28857-cov-47.089090_pt1 | contig 28857 bp, 36 predicted proteins | sample MGYA00237777_ERZ505514 | MGnify/ENA primary metagenome ERZ505514 (study PRJEB26160, sample SAMN06269048) | microbial mat metagenome | isolation source: Oligotrophic lake microbial mat | place...
CGGCCATGGCCGAAAAGTCGGAGGGTTTGAGGGTGCCGGCCCACGCGTCCAGCGCCTCGGTCACCGCTTTGGCGGCGGCGGTGCGTTCGCCCGGGGTTTTGGGGCCCAGGCTTTCCTTGACGATCCGGTCTACAAAGGCGCTCGGCCAAACGTAACCCTGATCTGGGTTCTGCATGCGCACCAGCGGGCGGGGTGTGTCGGTTTGCATACCGAAGGCCTGCTCGATTGCCGCCATGCCTGGCTTGAGGGGCGCCACCTCAGGGGATTGACCGGGGATGAAGAAGTTGCGCGCGCCCTTTACCAGCGCATCGGTGGCGCGGGTGGTCTCCGCGCGCCATGGAGGCACGTAGTGCGCTGCAGCACCGAAGGCGGCACCCAGCAGAACGTCAAACGCCTGCTCCTTGATGCCAAAAGCCGGGTATTGCTTGGCCGCTTCCGTGCCCTCGAGGATGGCCTGGCTGGCGCCGCGGGTGGTCACTCCCTGGAACCAGTTGATTCCGGCGCCGGCGGCGATCCGCTGGCCGATGGTGGAGCCTAACGCGGGCGGTGCCCATATGCCGAGGCCAAGCCCGACCGCCTGGGTGGCGCCGACAGCCAGCGCCTGGGTGGCGCTTACGCCGGGCTCGTTGATCAAGTCCTCGGCGGCGCCTAGCTGCAGCGTGGCGACCGCCAGCGATGGGCTCAGGACGATCTGCCCCAGGGTGGCTACCAGTCTACCGGCAATCTGTCCCGCCTCACCCACTTCGCCGGGCTTCAGTTTCCAGAAGTCGGTCATCGAGCCCGGGTAGTCGTTGTGGAACCGAAAGTAGCGGTCCTGCGCGGTCGTGCCGCCGGTCATCTTGTCGATGGCGATCGGCACCACGGCGCCGGCCTGGCTGGCGGCGCGCAGGGTCTCGTTGATCGTTTGCGCGGCCGAGTGTGCTGCGCCGCGAAAGAAGCCATCGAACACGCCGGGCTCGATGGTGCGGGCGCCCGGCATCTTGTTTAGGGTTTGGGCGACGTCGGCGCCGTACAGGTCAAGGCTCACTTTTGCCTCCCTTGACCACGGTCCGGGCCTCTTTCACCTGGCGCTGGCGCTCGGCCTCTCGCGCCTTGAGGTTGTTCGCGTTGGTGCTGGTTGGTAGGGCGGCCGGCAGTGGTGTGTTGAAGTCGATCACGATCGGGCGGCCGGCTTTGTCGTGCATCCTGGCGTCGCCGCTCATCACAAAGTACCTGCCGTCACCCGCGGCCCGCAGCGGAAGGTCGTAGAGGTCGCCGGCACGTACGCGCTCCGGCAGTGCGCCGGCCGCCTCGAGCGACTTCATTCGGGCGTGTACGCCATCGGCAAAGTCGCCATCCGGCATACCCCAGGGCTTGACCACTTCCCGACCTTTGTGCCGGGTGACCCCGCCGGTGGCCATCTCCATGGCCCTGTCCCAGCGACCGGTGTCGAGGACGGTGGTGTCGCGGTCGCCAGCATCGTTGGTCATGCTGGCATAGATTGCCTGGGCGCTCTGGAATGTGGCGTTTCGCGCGCCCGGGCTGTCGGAGTACGCCTGGCGCGTGTAGTTCGTGAATGCTGAGTCCATCTCCTTGCTGGGCGGCATCGGGATCAGTGGGCCGGATCCCTTGCCGTCGGTTTTCCGGTCGGGGCGCAGGATGCTGATGCCCTTGATCAGGTGGTCGGCGGCGGCGCCGGCCTGCTGGTCCTTGTACCCGCGGCGCGCGAACAGGCCGGCGTTGGCCATGACCGGGTCGTCGGGCGCGATCTGCGCCATGACCGCCTTGTACCCTTCGTAGTCGCTGCCGGCGGCCAGGCTCAGTCCACGGAAATACTCCTTGCGCTGCTCGGCGCTGGCGTTCGCCAGGGATCCGACCGCCAACTTGCGCTCCTGCTCGGTCAGCGGTTTGAAGGGTGTGCGGTATTGCGCGGCCATGGTGCGCGCCAGGTCCATCCTGGCCTGCAGCTGGTTGGGCGTCATCTGCGCCGGGTTGCTGGTGTCGATCGGCTTGGCGGCCAGGTCGTTGGGCGACACCAGCTGTTGCCGCACGCTGTAGGTGACCGGGTCGGCGTTGCGCTCGGTTTGCTGCGCCTCCATGATGCTCTTGAAGGTGGCCAGCACCTTGGGCTCGGCCTTGCCTTCGCGCACGGCGACGGTGGCCTGGGTAACCATCTGCTCTTGCACTACGGGGTCCGCCTGGCGAAATGCTCGCGTAGCGTTGGCGGTACCGACCACTTGGTTGATCAGCCCCTCGAGCTGTGGCCGGCCGCGCGCCATGGTGATCAGGCCGCCCAGCTGCTCGTTGGTCGGCTCCCACCCCTGGCCTATGCGGGTGACCATGGCGTTAAGCTCGGTCTCCGCGCGCCGTTGCTGGCGGTCGGCCGCCGCCTCGTTTCGGCGCTCGATGCCCTGCATTTGGCTTTGGATCCGGCCAATGAGCACGTTCTTGCGCCCATCGTCCAGTTTGCCGTCCTTGGTCACCATGCTCTGCAGTTGCTTCAGGCCCGGCAGGCTATCCTGCACGCCCAGGTATGTGGACTGGTACCCGTTGAAGGCCTGGCGCTGGGCTGCGTCGTAGGTCTTGGCCTCGAGGCTTTTGGCGGTGCTCACGTCGACGTCGGCCTTGTTCGCCTGGTACCAGTCTTTGGCCTGGACCAGTTGATTGGCGGCGATCATCTGGTCAATCACCCCGTCGTGCAACTTGCCGAGCTTTTCCTGGCGCACGGCTTGCGCATAGTCGGGGGTCCAGCCGTTGGCCCTGGCCATCGTGTCGACGCCGTCCTCAATGCGCTTCACGCTGAAAGCGACCATCATGGGATCGTTGTAGTTGGCGATGGCGGTTTGGGTCTCGACCTTGACCCGTCCGTTGAACTCCTCGGCTTGCGCGATCTTGCCCTCTTGCGCCAAGTGCCGGAGGATGCCCTCCTGGTAGCCGACGCCGGCAACCCCTGCGCGGGCCAGGAACATCTGTTTCTGCTGGTCATTGCCCAGGCCATCGGCCATCTGCTTGACCTGGTCGCCAAAGCGTTTCCGGTAGTCCTGCAGTACGGGCTTGCCCAGCGCATCGGTGCCCTTGACCTTGGTGTATCCGCCATCACCATAGGTCAGGTCCAACTCCTTCTCGCGCAACGCCGTGAACTGTGACTCGGCCCGCAAGGTGTCGACTCGGTGCTGCTCGATCCTGGCCTTGGCCTCGAATTCCTTTTCTTGTTGCCTCTGCTCGGCCGCCAGCTTTTCGCCAAAGGCGCCTACGGCCTGGCCCTGGCGCACGGTCTCCTGGGCGCCGGCAAGCATGGCCCCCCCGTTTGGCCCCTGCAGACCGACGACGGCGCTGGTGGCGTTGGGGTTTTGGCCGGTGGCAAACGACCCGGCATCTGGTAGGCGCGGCATTAGGCGCCTGCTCCGGACCAGGCCAGCACATTGAAGTCGGAATACGAGTAATCGGCATTGCCGCCGGTCTCGCTGGGCGATGCGATAAACGCGCTGTCGCCAGTGGGTTTGGGCGCTCCGCTGCCGTACCGGGAGAAAAGCGAGGCGGCGCCCTTGAACAGCGCCGCGGTGCCGGCCCGGTTGAATGCGTTGGCCTTCATTTCGCCGGCCTCGATCGCTGATGCTGCAGCAAAGTCGCCGGCCGCGGCTTGCATTCGCATAATTCGGGCAGATGCCTCGCCCTGGTAGAGCTGCACGCCGGCCCGGTAAGCGGTCGCCCCTCGAAGGTCACTCATGATGCGAACGATGGTGGGGTCGGCCGCGCCGGCGCCAGAGGCGGCTGCCAGTGCCTGGGCCCGACTGGTCAGCAAGTCGCCCTGAAGCCTTACGTCGGCTGCCGCGCGCTGGCTTGCCGCGATCTGCTGGCCCGCGTTGATCCTGGCTTGCTCTGCGCTGAACTGGTGGGCGACGGCCTCGCGCTGGGCGGACATCCTCGAGGCATCGGCCGCCTCGAAGTTACCGGCCGCCTCCATGCCGCTGCCGAATCCGGTAATGGCTGTCGGGATAAGGTTTGCGAAGTCCATATCAGTGGCTCTCGGCATCAATCACGGCGCACACCACGGTGCATGGCCTGGGTGCTATCGCCTGCAGGCAAAGGCGCTCGTCGCTGCTGAAGTCGCCCGGAAAGATGATTCCCCCGTTGTCGTAGTTCACCTGCATGATGGTCTGGTCCACCACCGATCCATCGTTGATGCTGGGCATTGAGTCCATGTTGGCGAAGTCTCGCCCGAAGGTCAGGCCCTGCGGGTGAGTGTCGGCCAGCACCAGGCCCAACCCGCTGATCCGCTTGTGCCTGGTGAGCACCTGGTTCATCTGCGAGGGGATTTGATGCAGCTTGTTGCTTTGCCATTGGGCGGTGTACGGCAGCCCTACCACTACGGTGCTGGCTGCGGCGGCCAGGGTAATGGCGCCGCCGGCCACGGTGTACAGCAGCGCGTCGCTGGAGTCTCGCCCGACCTCGGCGCCATCGGCCCACACCACCACCTGTTTTGCTTCCAGGTGGCTTAGGCCGGTCACCGACGTTGATGCGGCGCCGGTTTTGACTTTCAGGCAGTCGGCCAGATAGCTGGCAGTGAGCACGCCGGCGCTGGTCGGCCGGCATTGGTCCTCGGTGGCCAGGCGCTCGATGTAGCGCACGGTTGCCCCGTTGATGGTGCGCTTCACCACGTAATAGACCGCATCCTCGTTCTCGCCTGGCCCGGATGGCATCACGCAGGCGTCCTCAAACAGCCCGTCGGTGTTGGCCTCTGCCCACGCCACCAGCGTTTCATTCTTGTCCCAGGTCAGGATTGCCATGGTGCCGTCGGCGCGCACGAAATGCACGCGGGTTTCCGGCTGGCGCTGCGAGGCCACTCGGCTGATCGATGGGCGTCCGATCTCCGGGATGACCGCGCTCAGGTGCTGGCTCTCGTAGTCGTAGCTGGATGGGTTGATTGCCAGCTCATAGACCCGGGTGCCGCCGCGCTGCACAAACACGCCGCTGGCGTCCACCTTGACCGGGCTCACTGGTGAGCTGCCCTGTGTGCTCGATGGCTTGAGGTTGAGGTTGGTCGGGGTCAGCGGCTCATCCAGGCTGGTCGATCGGCAGGAGAACTCCGCCCCTTGCGCCCCCAGGATTAGGCGCTGCAGGCTGATCAGCCAGGAAAAGGAGTCCACCGGGCCGTTGCCGATCGTGCGGTTCATGGGGCCGGCGTCGCCCACATAGGTGGGGTCGTGGCTGTAGAACGAGTCGCTGACGCTGCCGGTCAAACGGTCCTTGCCCGCCCACCACAGCCTGCCCTCATGGAAGGTTGTAGCGCTGGGGTACCCGCGGCGCGCGCTCCAGGCCCCCTCTGCCCAGTTGTCGGTCGCGGATGTAGCGCCCATCTCCTTGCGGATCTCGCAGTTGCACAGGGTCGAGCTGGTGAAGGCGGTTATCCGTGCCGTGCCCACCTGGCTGCCGGCGCCGATGCTGATGGTGGAGATGGTGGATCCGCTAGCGTAAACCGAGCAACGCAGGCGGTAGTACAGGTCTTGGTTGTCGAGCGCATCGTTGTATGCGGTGGTTGTGTCGGCCGTGTAGCTGGCGCCGGTGACGTTCGACCAAGTGGTATTGTCGGTGCTGCGCTGCAGGACCACGGTGTTGCCTGTCCCCGTCAGCCCGGTGATGGTGATGGCCGCAGCACGCTGCGCCGTCAGACCCGTGACCAGGATCGACCCGGTGACGTCCGACACGGCGGTCATGGTCTTGGTGCCCGACTGCCCGCTCGAGGTGATCTGAATCAGGCTGCCAACATTGGCGGCCGTGAAGTAGGCGCGACTGGCGGTGATCGTGCCGTTGCCGGTGGTCACCGATGGCGCCATGGTCAGCGTGCTGATGTTGACGGTACGGAATGGCCCGTCCTCGGAGAAGTACTCCACCACCGACCAGCTGCGGGCGGCGCGGCGCTCGATCTTCTGCTGCGGGTACCCGGATGTGGCAACGAACAGGATGTCGCCGCTTTGGGCGGCCCTGACCAATCCCAGGGCCGCTTCCGGTATCGGCGTGACGATCTCCATCGCGCCGGCAGCGGCAATGGCGCAGCTTTTGACCAGGGTGATGCGCTGCAGCAAACTCTGGAATCGAATGTGAACCGTGGCGCCGGTGGGTGTGAATGCCAGGCTGTGCCACCCCGCATCAAGCGATGTCTCGCTGATCACGTCATCGGCGCCGGCCGTGGTGCCTACGCGCAGAGTGACCGGGCCGGTGGTCACCTGGATGGTCAGGGCATGCTCGACGCCAATGTCGGCAGCGGCAATGCTGATTGCTTGTGTGCGCCTGGCGCCAGTGGTGCCGGCGCCCACCAGTTGCATGAAGTCGCCGGCGGCGTATGTGCTGGCGGCGCCGGCTTCGTCGTCGTCGGTCCAGCTTGCCAGGCTGCCCACGAACGAGGAATTGGCCACTACGGCGCTCACGCTCGGGCGGGTGATGAGTGCGTCGGAGATCCAAACCCGCAGAATCAGGTCGGTCATCTCGATCAACGCCTTGTCGGTCTGGCTGAACACAAAGTCCAGAAGACGCGCAGTGCGGTTGTTTTTCGTAGCTCCGATGTGGATCATGCCGGGCCGGATGCCCATGCTGCCGAGCACGCGTGGCAGCCAGTTCATCATGCGGCTGGCGCCAAGCGCAAGCCGTTTGACGTCCACCCTGGCCGCGCCGAATCGGCTTATCAGCCCTCGATTAAAGGCGAACAGCGCGACCTGGGCCATGCTATCCGATCAGGTTGCTGCGGCTCCCGCCATCGCGCCATTGCCCTTGCGATTGGCGACGGCGGGCCACGATCCACGAGGAGGGCGGCGGGAATCGTGGCGGGTCGTTCTGCGCATCGTTGTTCTTGGCCTGGCTGCCAGCCATGTCCAGCAGGCCGCGAGGGGCGTTGAGCTTCTCTGCCAGCGCCTTGTCGCCGGTGGCGCGCAGGGCGATTCGGGCGGCAAAGTAGGTTTTGACGTACTGGGTGAAGGTGGCCGGCCAATTACCGAGGTTTAGTCCGAAGTCGACGTGATTGCTCACGAAGCTCACGTAGATGCGGTCCAGATCGGCCCAAATGTGATCGATCTCGTCGCGGTACCGCAGCAGTGGTGAGTTGAAATACTCGTCCTGGCAGATCGATGTGGTGGCGCACCAGTCCGATCCTTTGGCAAACGCCCGGCGGTACCCGAATGTCGGGGTGACGCTGCTGTCGTAGTCGAGCATTTGGGTCCGGATTGCAAACTTCCACATGCCCTGCTCCAGGCAAAACTGCACTCCCCCATCGTTCCAGACGTCATCGAGGAGGCGGCGCCCCTCCTCGTTGACGGTCAGGCTGGCAATGCTGCTTCGTCCAATAATCTGCAGCGCGCCGTTGTAGATCTGGAGGCGGGTGGTTGCCACGTGTTAGCCGGCCTGCAGGCGATCGGACATCCAGCGGTTGGCGTCTTCCGGCTTGGCGTTGCCCTGGCTCACGATGGCGGCATCCACCCTGCGGATGACGCACCATTTGTCCTGCGGCCCGAGGAACTTGATGAAGTAGGGGCTGCGGCTGGCGGCCAGTGCGGCGGTTTGACTCATGTCCATGGTGGTCAGGTTGACCCACATGAGCATTTTGGCGCGCGCCCATTGGCGGCTCACGTCGACCACCAGCAGCTCGGCGTACCAGGTGCCGTCATTGGCGCGCACCTCGAGCCGGTCGTATGGCTTGAGCTTGCTGGCCACATGGGCGTAGTAGTCGGGGTTTTCCAGATCCAGGGGCTCGGTGCCCTCGTCGGCGTTGATCACCCAGATGGTCCGCTCATACTCGCTTGAGCGGAAGCGGGCCTCGGTGATGGCGGCCGGTGCGGCGCGCGCTACGGGTTCCCAGCCGGGATCCGCGCCTGGTTCTGTTTGTTGCGGTGCTGCAGCTGCTTCTGCTTTTGCCACGGTCTCTCTCCTCGAAAAACCCCGCGGGCCTTGCGACCCGTGGGGTGTTGCTGCTTTGATGCCGGCCGAACAGCGCCGGATTACGAGCTGGCCATTGCACCGCCGGCCGCTACGTTGAAGCCGGCGGTGCTGTTGGTCGTCATGAGCACGCCGATGTTCATGCTTGGCGAGGTGCCCAGACTGCTCTGTGCGACGATGAATATGATGTCGCCGTTGTGCATGCCCAGCGCCAGGCCGTCGGTGAAGTAGCCCGCACCCTGCGCCAGAGTCGAGGCGTCCGAGCTGGTGTACCTCCACAGGCTGTTGCCGGCGTAGCCGAAGGGCTGAGTGGTCTGCACGTTGGAGCCGAGCACGTTGCCGCGATCGTTGTACGTCGGCGTTGGACCCTGCCCCAAAAGCATGACAGGCGGGTTTTGCAGCGAAGATGCTGCGGTGGTGCCGGAATAGGGTGGCATGTAAATCTCCTTGGTTTTGGGTTGGCCAACGCTTACGCGTAGGCCGTGCCGTCGGTGGTGATCACGACCACGCCGGCGTTCTGGAGCAATTTCGCCCCCATGAACGCAGTTGCGCGGGCCCAGGAGTAGTCTTGCTCCTCGTTGAAGCCGATCGGGGTTTCCATGCCGGAGGTGTTCATGGCATGCCCGATGGCTGACTTGTGATACAGGAACGACTTTTCGCTGGTAGTGCCTTTGCCCGGAAGGTTGGGGTGCTCGCACACCAGGCAGTTGCGCCAGCGGTAGGCTTGTGGCTTGTCGCGCCAGCTGGCCGTGCCACCGTCGCCGGCATAGGGGCGCATGTCGACGTACTGCGCGTTGCTGAACTCCGGGGTCTGCTCCAGGTAGGCCAGGTAGCTGGGCTGGGTCAGGAACGTGATGTTGCTGTCCCATGGCACGCTGGCGTTGGAAAGCTTGACCCGGCCGTTCTGGAACAGGCTTACGGTCGGAATGGTGCCGGCCGAGCCGATCGCCACGCTGCCGGAGTTGAGCTCGGCGGTGATCTGGTTGTCGATCTTGCGGTTGAGCACGGCCATCGTGGTCATTTGCATGACGTCGCGCTGGTTGCCCTGGCTGGCAAACACGTTGAAGCCGGGCTTGCGCACCAGGTCGTGCCACTCGCCGAGCAGCGCGGTGAACTGGTTGTTGTTGTCGGCGCGGGCCGGGATCATGCCGTTGACGCCGCGCGTGACAGCGGAGGCGGCGCCTGAATCGGACACCAGGAAGATGGCCTGATTGCCCTTGATCACCGACTCGGTGGTCACGGTATCGCGCAGCAAGGTCGCGCGCGTTTCGAAGCCGGCAATGAACTCTTGCCGGTACTGGTTTTGGAATGCGGTATCTGGCATGGTGGTGACTCCTGCGAAGTTGAACGGAAAGTTGACCGTTGCTCCGGGGTGACCATCTGCGCCGTGGCTTGGGGTAGGCTTGCGCCGTCCTTGCCGTGGGCCTGTGGGGCCGAGCTAACCAGTGTGGTGTGCTCTGGTGGGGCCGTTGCCGGGGTGTCCACCACTTGTGCGCCGGATTCTATACCGGATGAAGCCCGGCGCACAAGTGGCTACCGTTTGCCGACCTTTTCGCGCGCATCGAAGAGCTTGCGGTACCGCTCCTGCTGTTTGTCGTCGGCGTTGTAGCCCTTGCGGTCCTTGCGCATGCGGTCCTCGATCGACTTGATCTCGCTGTCGATCGAATCTGCCTGGCTGCCCCCGCCTGGCAGGTCGAGCGTGGTTGCTGGGTTGATCTCGAGCGCCAGGCCCACCAGGTACCGGATGGTGTCGGCGTGCGCCAGGATTGGCGTGCCGTCGGCCAGCCGGCCGCGGCTCAGGTTTTCCCGTACCGACTCAGGCGCGGTATCCAGCAGGGCCTTGACGCTGTTCATGTTGGCCTTGTAGGTAGGGTGGTCCCAGTCGGCGCGCAGCGCATCCTCGGCCACGCGGGCCGCCTTGGCGTCGTTGTCGGCGCGCGCGTTGGTCACGCGGGTGACTTCGTCGTAGTACCACTTCACAGCCTCTTGCGCCTGGTCGGCGGTCATGTTCTTGCCGTGGGCGGTTTTGAGGAAGCTGTCGATGATCGGCTTGTCTTGCTCGGCGACCTTGATCGCGCCCAGGTCGTACTTGTCGGGCGCATCGGGTATGCCGTTGTCGGCGCGCCATTTGGCCACCTGATCGGGCGTGGCGTCCTTTGGCATCTGCCCGCGCAGCTCGCCCTTGCTGATGCGCTCCTGCAGTTGCAGCAGGCTGTCAGCTACCGCACCGGGATCCGCATACCGGCCGAGGCGCTTGGCCTTGGATTCGTCGCCCTTGGCGATCTTTTCACGCCAGTCGGCAGTCCAGGGGCTTTCTTCCGTTTGTTTGCCAGCAGGCTTGGATGCATCGCCATCACCCTCGCCGCTCTCTCCCGCACCTTTTGCAGATGCGGCAGCTGGAGCCGCTGATGCAGGTTTTGCGGCTGCTGCTGCTGCAGGTGCGGCTGCTGCAGGTGTCGCGCTGCCCGCAGAACCACCTTCAACAATAACGTCCTTATCCATGATTCCTCTCCTCGTGGTTGCTTCATGTCGGCTCGGGCGGATCTGCTCGAGCATCCTTTCGTCGAATCGTCGCCAGGTTAAGGCCCAGCAGCTTGACGATCTGTTGGCCGGCAAACTGCCGACCCAGCGCCAGGTTGGTGTCGCGGTCGTTTTGGCCGGGCCGGTAGGCAAAGTCGTATGTGCCGCACGCCTGGCGAATCACCCAGTTCAGCGCCCGGCGCTGCATCTCCGGTGATGCATCGCCCCTGGCTAGCGCCTGCAGGGCGCTGGCATCTGCCAAGTCCCACTCTGCCGGCAGCCATGGGCTTGCCTCGAGCAGTTGGGCGCTGGTCGGCGTTTTGCTACGTTCGGGCGGCGGTCGCGGCGGCAGGGCCGGGTGGCGCCCTTGCTCTGAGTCGGCCACCGGTTACGCTGCCACGGCTGTTTCCGCCATGGCCCGGTCCTTCTGCGCGGTCGCCATGGTGCCGGCCACGTCAGCGCCCTGCTGCATGGCTGCCAGCGTCTGCTGGGCCTGGGCGGCAGCTTGCTGTTGGGCCTTGATGTCCTCGACCTCGACCTCGGTGCGGATCCACTTGGCCGGTACGCCTATGCCCATCAGGGTGTCACGGAGGGCGATGGTGGCGTCGATGGTGGCCGCGGCGCTCTGGTCCAGTGCGACGGCCTCGGCGATCAGTTGCTTGGCCTCGTTGAACTTCTGCCCTTTCACCTGCTCGATGGCGTCGTGCAGCGGGCTGGTGAACTGAAAGTGAAATTCGGCGCCTTGCAGGCTTTTGGGCATGTCGGCCGGGCTGCCGAATGCGCCATTGCGCATCATCAAGTCGAAAACTTCCTCGCACTCCTGGCCGTTGCACTCGTATTCCATGGGCTCAAACAGGGGCAAGGCTCCGCGAATGTACTCCTGCACGCGCTGGCCGACCTCGTAGGCCGTCATCTCCGGCGCGCGTTGGGGTAGGGTCAATTTGTTGAGGTAGAAGGCCTGCATGATCATGGCGCGGCTGTCGCGCATCTGCTCGGCGCCGCCTGGCAGGCCGCCGCGGTCTATCGGTAGGGGGCGCAGGGCCTCGCCCAGGCGCTCGTCGTAGTCGCGGTCGACCCACGTGATTCCGCCGGGGTAGATATTTACATCCGAGCGCACCACGTCGTGCGTGGCAATCATCGGCGGGTTGGTGCTTTTCTCGCCCGCCTCGAGCAGGGTGTAAGTGATGGCCTGGATCAGCCTTGCCTCTGGCAGCGCGCAGATGGTCGCTGGGCTGAATGCGTACTGGCTTCCGCTCACGGTCTGCCAGCGCGCGACGGCGTATTGCTTGGTCCAGACTGGCACGGCCTCCATTTCGTACGCGTTGTCGGCGTCGTAGAAGATGCTTACCCACGGCTTGCCCTTGGGGTTGCCGTCCCAGATATCGCTCTGGACCATCATGTGCAGGCAGTTAACCTCCTCGAGGCTTTGGTTGGCGGCGATCATCCTGGTGATCTTCGGGCTCACATTGGCAAACGTCAGCGCCAGGTCGCGCGCCGTCGGCTTGAACTTGCGGGCGATGATGTAAATCTGCCCGTCGCCGTTTTCTTTCCAAACCATATCGCGCAGATGGTAGGTGGTGAACAGCAGCCCGTTGCGGGCCTTGTTGAGCCGGATCCGCTTGCAGTACTGGCCGAAGGTGGCGTAGTCGTTGTCGGCCTCCTTGGCGGCTCGGGTGAACATGGCCGGCGGATCGAACATGGCGCGGCGCATGACTGTGTCGGCGTATTGAAGCCAGCGGCGCGCATCGGTTGTGTCTCGAGCAGGGTCTAGCACGCCGGAGTGAAACCATTCCTTCGCGGTGGGGCGCAGCATCTGCCCTATCTGGTCGGCCAGATCGCGCCGGCAGAACAGCGGGTAGCTGGTCATCAGGTTGCCCGCAAAGTCGTTGCCCAGCGACCGGGTCAGGGTGAAGTCGGCGCGTTCGACGTAGAAATTCTCCGCGATGTCCTGCAGCAGCAGCATGAAGCTGCTGCGCTTTGTGAACAGCCCGTCGACCACTTCGCAGATGGCTTTTACGTCCACAACCTACCCCATCTTTTCGTTTGCAGTCGAATCAGTCAGGATTGTGCTGGCACGGCCCTGGCGCTGGATCTGCGCCACGATGCTGTTGCGCTTGGCTTGGGCGGTTGCTGCGTCCGACTGCGATGGCATGGCCACCGGCGCCTCGACCGGCGGCGGTGCAGCGGCCTGCTGTTGGCCGCCCTTGGATCCGCCGAAGAGCCCCCCGACAACCTGACCCGCTACAGCGCTTAAGAGGGCTGGAAGCATGGATGATGGCATTACAACTCCTTCGTGTATGGGTGATCCCACAGGGTGTAGCCCAGGCGAGAGAATAACTCATCTGCGCCGGTCGCGCGATAGGTGTGCATTTCCAGGCGGGTGCAGCCCAGAGCTTTGGCGCCGCGCTCGGTTGCCCGGATCAGGCGTAGCGCCAGGCTGCCGCGGTGCGCCTGACGCACGTACAAGCCCTGGTTGGTGCACATCTTCAGCGTGTCGCAGTTGAATGCGTTGCCGATCACGTTCAGGCTGTAGCCGACTATCTCATCATTGTGAAACGCACCCAGGGTAAGCAGCAGGTTGTACTCCTCAAGTTTGGCCAGGGTGCCTCGATCGATGCTGGGCACCGGCATGCCGGTGACTTCCGCCACCTCGCGCCAGTGCTCGATCGCCATCGGCCAGGCCCGGTCGATCCACTCGGATGCCTTGATCTCGCGGATGTGGTTCATTGGCCGGTCATCGGGGTGCGGCGCCCGCTCATGACTGCGCGCGGCGCCCGGTTTAGTCTGGTACCCATTTCGGCGCTTTCCCGCCACTGCGCGCCGTCGGTAAGATACGTAGGCCCGGCAAACCACGCCATGACGATCGCGTCGCCGTCGTCGGTGGACCGGCCGAGCCTTTCGCACACCTTCTCCTTGCTCTCCAGAGCCAGGCCTGATGGCGTCATGCGAAACGTGGGGGCAGACAGGTCGGCCAGCACCAATGGGTCGAACGGCAGGAAGATCGGGCTGCCACCAGGCTGCGATGGGTCCAGGGCCTCGCGAAAGCGCCAGTAGGCCTGGGTGCGGGTGTTGGTGAACTTGATCTGCCCGTCCTTGGTCCGCTGGTTACTGCCCTCTGCGCCCTTGTACCCCACGGCCTTGATGGTGTTGTCGTGCAGTGCCTCGTAAATGCCGCCGCCGTAGCCACCGCCCATGTCCACCACCACCACGGCCTGATCTCGGCGGTAGCTGACCACGATCCCGGCGGCATGCTTCCCGGCGCGCTCGGAGGGTATCTCCTTGGCCGGCACCCGGACGTTTTTTTGGTACCACCCGTCGTGCCTGATGGCGATAACCATGGGGTCGGTCCCACCGCCGCTGGCGTCGACGCCGATGCCGCACATGGGCACATGCGGTGCCGGCTTTTCGCTCCAGCGGTCCATGGCGCCACGGATCCAGTCGGTCGGGATTGCCTGCAGCGCCTGGTCCTTGAGGTTGGCATCGAACCTGCCCTCGGCGTAGGCGGCGCGCAGCTCGATCGGCAGCGCATCCAGGGTGGCGCGGTAGTCGTCGGTTTGGGTCAGGTCTGGATTGTCGGCCAGCTTGGACCGGATGAAGGTGCGGCTCTTTGCAAAAACTTGTTTGCCGTCGATCTCGTGGGGGCCACGGCCGTCGACCTCGATCTCGCGGCCGCTGGGTCCGGCGGTGTACCACCGCAGCTCGCCATCCTTGGCCGGGTTGGGGTGTTTGGGGTCCAGCCATGCCGCCCAGCGCTCGACCACCCACATGCCCTCGGGCGTGGTGGGTGGGTTGGTGGTGGCCACGATCCTGGTGCGCTGGCCGGGGTCTTTGCTACGGGTCCAGGTGGTGATGAACTCGTATTGGGTGCGGCTGAAGTCGACAAGCTCGTCGAAGAACTTAATGTCGTGGGCAATGCCCTTGCGCTTTTGCTTGTCACTCTCTAGTTGGCATCCGCCGATATCGATGATGCGGCCGTCCAGGCGCCAGCCCTTCTGGCTGTTCTTGCCGACGACGTCGCCGATGATCTCCTCGAAGCGGTCGAATAGCTTTTCCGCCTCTTTGTTTGTGCGACGCAGCACCAGCGATCGGTTGTGGGCTGTCAGCGCCAGGCCGATGCCCAGGTCGCTCTTGCCGCCGCCCGCTTCGCCGCCGAACAAGAGCTCGTCGGCGGCGCTGAAGTAGGCCGCGGTCTGCGGGCCTGGGTTGGGCACCCAACGCAGGCCCTTGGTGGCCTCCGCCGCCTGGTCCACCACCTCCTGCCGCTTGTCCGGCGGCAGGGCATCGAGCGCCTGGAGGTACTGGTCCAGTTCGCTCATGTGTGTTACTCGGTGGCGGGTTTTTTTATGTGTGGGCTGGCCGCCCACAGGTCCACGTGCGTGGCGATCGACTCGTGCGGGTGCCAGGTCTGCATCTGGTATTTCTGATCGTCAATCGCGCCGTTGAGAAAGTGGATCTGGCGCTGGTGCTGCTCGGCCTGCTGGGTGTGCATGGCCAGGCGGGTAGCCAGTTCCCGGCTGCGCTCAGTCTGTTTGATCCAGTAGTCCGTGCTCTCGCAGATGCCGTAAAGCGGCATGGGGCGCAGAATGTCGCTTTCCGGCGGCACGATAATGTCGATGCCCAGGTTGTTGGCGATCTGGCAGAAATACTGGCATCCGGCGCGCTGGTAGCCGTATTCCTCAGTTGCGCTCATGTCTACGCCGTACAGCCCGATGGCGCTTTTCTCTAGGGGCTGACCGTTGGCCGGGAACTGGTCGCGCTCGGCAAGGATTCCTTCGATCGCCAGCGCCATCATCCAGGAGATGCTTGAGGTCATGAAGTACGACCCGAAGCGCTCGATCAGGCGCTGGGTGGGCCATGCTTGGCTGGTCGGTAATTCCTTGACCACCGACGCCATCCAGACTGGGCAGGGCAGCAGGCTCATCCACGCTACGTACTCCGGACTGAACCATGGCTTCTGGTTGGCCGGCCGTCCGATCACCGGCGGCTCCCAGCGGTGCAATTCGAACCAGGCATCGATCCTGGGCACCTGCGAGTACAGTCCTGGGCTGCAGCCCCATATCTTCCAGGTGGTGTCGTGGAACGGGGCGAGCGCGACCGAGCTGGGCGCGCTGCCCATGATGGCTACTTTCATACTCCTCCTCAAGAGCGGGGCTCTGCGCCCCCGTGATCAGGTGGACAGGCAGACGCCGGCCGAGCCACCCAGGTACGCCCATATGGCCGTGGTAAGGCCGATCAGGTGCGCGAAGTCGCCGGTCGACTGCAGACAAATGCGCTGTTGGCTGGAGCCCAGCGTGCTGTGGATCTTGATGTTGCTGGTGCCGGTGATCAGCGCGTGGCTGGTGCCGACGGCGGTCTGGAAAATGAACTTTTCGACGCCGATCATGGGCGGATCCAGCACGTAGGTGCTGGCGGATGCGGCGTTCAGAATTGTTCCGCCGTGCGCCGGGATGTTGGTGGCGGTGCTCCCCAACGTGGACACGCCAAGCTTGAGTGCGGGCGGCCCGACCAGCATACCGTCGTCGTCGAGTCCAAGCCTGGCCCCGAATATGGTGGTCCGGATGCGGTTGCGGTAGAGCGGTGCGTTGAGTATGTTATCAGGCATGGCATTTCCTTTCGGTGGGTGATGACGTTCCGGGGCTGGGCCCGTAGCATATGCGCGCTTCCTCGCTCCTGAGAACCTGCCGGGCGCGGCGCCGGTAGGCGAATGCTACACCCTCTGACGTGCTACCTTTTGAAAAAGGATAGGCTTGCCCATGCCCCTGCTCCGGCTGCGCCGGTGGTGCCGAAGCACAAGCTCCATCCGGTGCTTCCGCCGGGAATTTGTGTTTGCAGCTCGCCGCTGGCCGGCACCATTTGGTTGGTCGCCTGGCCGGCAAGCGCCGCGGTGGTGGGTATGTTCGCCCCGGTCGAGGTGGCGTTGAACCAGCATGGCACGTTGGTGGCGATTTTGACGTACTGCGGCGCGCTGCTGCCGGTGTCCAGGTTGCCGGTCACAATCGAGCCGACCGACGAGGCCAGTGCAGCGCACTGGTAGTCGGACCATGCCGGAAAGCTTACATCCGGGTATGCGCCTAGGTTCTTCATGATTCTGACTCCTCACCGATCATCGCGCGCTCCAGTTGTCGGGCGGATGGTATCACCTGATCGGCGACGGCACAATGAATCTACTTTTCCGCTTTGGCGGCGCGGGCGCCGAGCGCCAGGGTGAATGCCACGCGCCGGGCGGCCTCAAGCTGGCCGGTCACCTCGGTCTCCGCCGGCGTGTCGGCCGGCTGCCCAGGGACCAGTGCCAGGGTTTCGCGCCAGCCAAGTTGTGTCTTGGTGTACCAGATCTGCGCCGTGACGTTTCCGGGGGTTTCGTCGGTGCCGACGCAGTTTTTATAAAACGAGTTGAGCACCTGAACGTGGGTCTTGAGCTTGCCCTTCAGGAGCTCCTCGGGGTAGTACTTGAGCAGCGTGTTGATGCTGATGTTGGGCATCTCCGAGTTCTTGCTTTTCTGCCGGCTGGGCAAAAGCAGGCACATGTCCGGTCGCGGCACCCCAATCGACGCCATGCGCTCGACCAGGGTGCGCTCCTGCTCGGTTGGCTTGTATGTGCCGATGCCCGGCGGGCGGCGCCTGGTGCGCTTGGCCGGCGCCGGAAGCGCCAACACCTTAGCCTTTCCTGCGCGCTTTGGTGATGGCGGCGAAGGTTTGCCCTTCGGCATGGTGCGCCTCTTTCCCGGTAGTTTTCTGCCAGCGCAGGACGCCGGCGTCGACGTATTGCGGATCCAGCTCGATGGCGTAGCCGACTCGGTTGGTCTGCTCCGCGCCCATGATGGTGCTGGCACCCCCGCTGAACATGTCGAGCACGATCTCTCCCTCAAGCGTGCTGTTGACCAACGCGCGGCGCACCAACTCCACCGGTTTGCTCGTAGGATGCCAGTCACCACCCTCATCGCGTCCAACCTTCCAGATGTCGTCTGTGTCGGCCCGGGCTTGCAGCAGTATCGGTTTGCCTGGCTCCGCGTGCAGGTGGCGTAGCTTCTTGCCCTTGGGTGGGGTCGTGGTGATGTAAAGCTCCTGACCGTCCGAGCCGGTGGTAACGATCACGCCGTTGCCGATGCTGGTGGCCTCGTCGGCCGGGCCATTGAATTGCAGGTGCCAGATGGTGGTGTTGGTACGATCGCCGTGGAAAGTGGGCCGGACGCCCTGGCGCGCGGCGTAGAAGCAGGGCTCGTGCGCCCAGCGATAGTCGCTCCACCCCATCACGCCACCCGCCTTTTCCCAAATCAGAGCTTGCATCTCGACCAGGCCGGCATCGCGCATAGCCTGGGCGAAGTCCTCGCGGGTGAACGCTGCATGCCAAATGTACCACCCAGCATCCTCGCGGGCGTGCTTCATGGCGTGTCCGAATGCGTCCTGCAGCATGCGCTTGAGATGGCCCCGGCGCTTGTCGTCGCCCTTGATCACCGCTGCGGCGTTTGGTCCTTCCGCCTGGTAGCTCACGCCGTAGGGCGGGTCGGTGAACACGCACTGGGCCTGGCGGCCGGCCATCAGTATCTTGTAGGTGGCGGCCTTGGTGCTGTCGCCGCAGATCAGGCGGTGGTCGCCCAGATGCCACAGATCCCCCAGCCTGGACACTGGATTGGTTACGGTCGGGCCGGCCTCTGGCTCCTGCATTCGCCCTTTCGGCGGCGCCAGCAGGAATTCGATCTCGCCCTGGTCAAAGCCGGTCAGGCCCAGGTCGTAGCCCATTTTGGCGAGGTCAGCCAATTCGCCGACCAGAATGTTGGTGTCCCACGTTGACTGCTCGGCCAACTTGTTGTCGGCAATGCGGTACGCGCGCTTTTGCGCGGCGCTCAGGCCGGTGCGGGTGATGGTGGGCACTTGGGCCTCGCCACCCTGCAGGGCGGCCTGGTAGGCGCCGTGGCCGGCCAGGATCTCGCCCCGCTCATCAATGATGATCGGCTTGGTCCAGCCTACGGCGTCGATGCTGCGCCGGATAGCGTCGATCTGCGCCGGGCTGTGGGCTCGGCTGTTGGACTTGCTGGGCTTGATCTGGCCGACAGCCCTATATTCCACCTGGAGCTTAGTCGTGTGTTTTCGAGTAATCACTTATACGCACCCTCAAAGGGTAGTTTTTACAGCGCGGCCAGGGCAGACGCGCGCTCGTCGAGGGTGAGCGCCGAGCGCGGCGCCGCTCGACGCAGCCATTTTTCGACGCCTGGCAATGGGGCGCCCATCGCCAGCGCCAGCTCTTCCCACGTGTTGCAGGGCTTGCTCGTGGCGTTTGCCACGCCATCAGACAGCAGCCCTGAATCAAATCCTGCGCGGCCCTGAATCAGGCGCACTCCCTCGGCCAGCACCAGGGTGTAGGTCGTGTTCGACCATTTGCCCTCTTTTATGAACTTCTCGGCCGTTATGGCCAGCATTTTGGGGATGCTGGCCCCTGAGAATTCCGCGACATCCCCGGCAGGGGAAATCGCGACCGCGAATGCCTTGCGGTCGCGGGAGCCCTGCTTGTTGCAATAGCTGATCATGGCGATCTCCTGTTCCTGTGGTGGTTTGGGGTAGTGGCAATCCGCCCGAGGAGCGCGCTGCTACGCGCTCGCCGTGGGAATCGCTACTCGGCCTGCACCCTCACGAGGCAGGCGATGATCTGATCCTGCAGCGCGTCCAGATCACGCGCATAAGCGATGTTTAGCGTATCCCACGCTTCCGATGGATCGATTGCCCTGATCAAGTTGTTCAGTGCGTTTAGCTCCGCGATGCGGCCGGCGCGGGCATTGAGTTGCATCTGGCCGGCGAACGAACTGTAATTTTGTTTCATGGTGTTTTCCTTGGTGGTGGTGGCGGGGGGGCGATCAGGCGCCGACGATCGAGGTCGAAAATTCGACCTCGATTTGCTCCGGCACATCTTGGTCGGGCATTGGGAGGAACGCCAACCACCACACTGGATCGACCGGGACAAGGCGGCGACCATTCGCCGCGCCGACCGCCTGCAGGGCGCCGCCTGCGCCGCAGAACTCCGCTGTTGCTTCGTTCACAGTGGCCTTTGGGCCGTTGAACCGGAGCGTGAACGGCCCGCGGTGCGAGGCCGGGCGAAGGATTGTGAGAGTTACGGTCATTTTTGTTTCTCCTGGTGGCCCCAGTCCCCGAGGCGCGGTGGAATCGTCGATCCCATGAATCACAATATACGCGCAATGCGCGCAATGTCAAGCATTATTTTTAGGTGCTATAGGTCCATCTCAAAGTCGGCGTGCTTGACGTCGGCCCAGGGAGGCAGCCACTTCGCGGACCTGCGACCATTACGACTCGTCCATCTCAAAGTCGTCGTGCTTGACTGCGCTGTGCCTGGTCACCGCGACTGCCAGGCATTGGCCTACGTTCATCCGAGCCTGCACCGGCGCCATCTCGGTCGACGGCCGGGCGGTGACGAAGTCGCCAGGCGTTACATCGTGCCCGGCCGGCAGATCGCTGGCCCAGTACACCCCGCGCCGCAGCTCGAGGCTCTCGCTGGCTGTCGGCCCAAACCGGGGTCGGCCCAGGGAGGCAGCCACCTCGCGGATCTGCTTCACCATGTGCTGGAATTCGCGGGGCTCCATGCTGAAATGGGCGTCTGGTCCGCCCCCTTGGTGATCTAGGGTGAAGTGCTTTTCAATCATGACGGCCCCAAGCGCGGTAGCGGCGCATGCGACTGCGCTCCCCATAGTGTGATCGGACAGGCCGGCGCGCACATTCCACCGGGCCTCCATGTAGCGCATGTTGAGCAGGTTGGCCTCTCTCACCGGTGCCGGGTAGGCACTGGTGCATTGCAGCAGCGTGATGGGGTTGTTGGCGGTCCTGGCCGCGACCACCGCATCATCGATCTCGCGGATTGTGGCCATGCCGGTGCTGATGATCATGGGGCGGCGTTGCCGGGCGGCGTGGGCAATCAGCTCTAGATCCAGGATCTCGAATGATGCGATTTTGTACCGGCTGCAGTCGAGCGTGCTCAGGAAGTCGACGGCGCCGGCATCAAACGGGGTTGACCACACCTCAAGGCCGGCCCGTTTGGCGCGCTCGAAGATGGCCTTGTGCCACTCCCATGGGGTGGCCGCCAGTTGGTACAGGTCCGCCAGGCGTTGGCCCTGCCAGGCACCATCCTTGATGCGGTAGTCGGGGTCGAGGCACATGGTGCCTGGCGACCACGTCTGCAGCTTGATCGCGTCAGCGCCGGCCGTGCGGGCGGCGTCGACCGTCGCCAGAGCCCTGTTCAGGCTGCCGGTGGCCATGTTGGCGGACAACTCCGCTACGATTATGGGCGGCCTCACGCCACCGCCTTGGCCAGCATCAGCACGACTTCGTGCAGCTCCCGGGTGAGTTGCTCGCTTTCCTCGCCCCTCGCCAGCAGGCTCCGGTGCTGCGCCACCAGCTCTTGAGCCTCTGACGCCATTCGCCGCACGGCCAGCAGTCGCTCCTTTTTTTCCAGGTCGCGCTCCGTGCTTTCGGACTGGATTATGCCGGCGCCGCTGGCGTCGGCCATGCCGACGACCAGGCGGTCGTGCGTGGCCGTGATGCGCGGCACAGCCTTCTGCTGGTTGTACGCCAGGCAGGAGTGGAACTTCTCGATTTCCTCGACCTCGATCTGCAGGGTCATGTCGGGCAGCTGGTGGCGTAGCTGCCACAGGGCGGCGCAGATGATGGCCGACACATCCTTTTCCAGGGCCACGGCGGCCGGGTGTGGCTCACGCGGGGTTGGCGCCGCCTTCATCGATTGCTTTTGCATGGCTCTCTCCTCGTTCAATGCGGTACGAAAGTTGAATGATCGCATGGTGCGTGAATGATTCCCACATCCGGTGCGACGGGTAGTTGCCTGGCGCCACGTTGGCCAGGTAGTACTTGGCTGGGTGCCGATCCATCATCATGTCGATGGCGCGGCGCGCGTAGCCCTGGCGCTGGCGCCGCTTCAGGATGCCAATTCCCAGCTCGTTTTGGTGGGTGATGTAGATCGCTCCTACCCAAGCATGGGCCACCTTGATCAGGCACCATTCCCGGTGCGGGTGGTACAGCACGTGGTTCCTGTGACTTTCCAGGGTGACGGTGCCGGGCTCGTTGCTGATGTTGGCTATGGCCGGGCGCTCGAGCAGCAGCTTCCAGAGGATCGCCTCGGCATCCTCTCTGCAGTCAAAGGTGGACACCAGTTGCATGGTCATGGTTTTCTCACTTCGATGCCGCGCTTGGACAGGTAGGCGGCGCAGATTGCTGGCGTGTGGTCGGTGAATTGAAACAAGGCGCCGGCCGCGACTGCGCTGGCGCCGGCCTGGATGGCGTCCAGCATGTTTTCCGGCCCTGAGCATCCGCCGTGGGCGATGATGGGGATTGATCGCTCGCTGGCGATGGTCTTGATGGTGTTGATGTCGTAGCCTTCCATTGTGCCCTCGCGGTCCATAGCGGTCAGGAGCACCTCTCCCACCCCCTCTTGCTCGGCACGCATGGCGAAGTGGCGCGCTATACCTTCGTATCCGGTGCGGTAGTCGAGCGAGACCACGATCGCCTGGGCCCCGTATCGTCTGGCCAGTGCCGCCACGATGTGCGGCGTTTGTACCCACATCCGGTTCACCGAGATTTTGTCGGCCCCGGCGGTGAACAGCTCCTCGACGTGTTTGATGGTCATCACCCCACCACCCACGGTCACCGGCGTGAACATGCCGTCGGTGATGGTTTTTACCAAGTCGTAGTTGGGCGCCCGGTTGGCGCGCGCTGCCTTAATATCGAGCATGATCAGCTCATCCACCCCGCGCGCGGCGTGGATCCTGGCGGCCTGCATGACATTGCCGACCACCCTTGCGGCCTCGAATCGCCGGCCCTTGATCAGCTGTGCGCCGTCGTAGAGCAGGGTTGGGATAATGCGCTTGGCCAGGCTCATCCGTTGGCCCCTGGGCGCAGCATTTTCATGTCCAGCCCTCCGCCAGCCTGGGTCGGCCCAGCGTTTCCCCCTGGAACAGATCCCAGTTTGTGAAGGCGTCCAGGTGCTGGAACAGGTAGTCCTCATGGATTTCCAAACGCTCGAGCACGCGCTCGATCGGCGTTTCGGCGTACACCTCGGGAAACAGTCCGTCGTATTCTGCCGCCCATTGGAGCGCCGCGGAGCGGGTCGTGCGGCCGTGGCGGATGTCGATCGATGCCTGAGCGGCGCCGCGACCGTACCCGTATTTTCGGTACATCTGGTGGTCGTGCAGTCCGGTTTGCGCATTGTCCTGGTTTTCACTCAGCCACCAGTTTGCGGGGCTGACCATGATCTGATGCATACCCATCTGGTTGGCGATCTGCGCGTTGCGCAGGCCATCCCACGGGATGTAATGCCCGAGGAAGTGGGCCTCGATCCTGGCATCCGCCACTTGCGGGTCGATCTGGTACGGCGCCATGTCGGCCTCGGTCAGGCCGGCCCTGCCGATCATGTCGCTGGGTCTCAGGCCCAGGAATCCACCAAATTCACTTACCCAGCGCCGAGTCATTTCGCACGCATTCTCGGTGCCGGCCGGGCCGCCATACTCCGCCTGCGGGTTTTCGCCAAAGAACATCAGGCGTCCGCTCTTGACGGCCTCGTTGAATGTCATGGTGAATATCCCGACGTGCTCGGGCCAGCTGATGTCGCCCACCAGTTCCATTCCCAATCGGTTCAATTTGGCGCGCACAATGGGATCCCCCTCAATGCGGCGCCCAGGCGCGTATCGCTCCAGGTTGGCTATGTTGATCTGCCCCACCCTGGTCAGTTGGCAGGTGGGGGCGGTGATGGTCGTGACGTTGGCGCCCATGGCCTGCAGGATATGCACTTGGGCGTGGCTGTCTTTGCCGCCGCTGCTGGCCACCAGCACCCGTCCGTCGTGCTCCTCCAGCAGGTACTCGAGATCGTGGCGGCGCGCATTCCAGTCAATGTTTCGGCGGGAATCGTGGTTGATGCAGGCTTGGCACACCCCGTTGATAAATGGGGTATCCGGCCTGGTGTTGGGCATGATGCACTTGGTGCACCGGATAAATACGCTCATGGGGTCGCCTCCTCTGGCGGGTTGGTTTTCGGGCGCAGCTGGCGCCACGCCTGTGCCTCGTCTACCAAACCCATCCGGATCTGGTCGATGAGTGAAAGCGGCTCGTCGCGCTCATCCAGCACCGGTTTGCAGTAGCGCTTGGTGCATGCCATGCGCAGGGCTCGAGCGGTGATGCAGTGGGTCACTTCGCGCGCTGGCGGGGTGGTGCCATGCAGCAGCTCTGCCGCACACTTTTCGCATCGGATCCAGTACGACTTCATTGCCGTTTTTTGAACAGAAACCATGTGATGTCATCCTGCGGGTGTTCGTCGTACCGACTGTGAAACCCGTAATCAACGAGCTGGAGTGTTGGGTCCACGGCCTTGATCAGCCCGGCGTAATCCCTGGCCCAGCACAGGCCATCTTGGTCGCGGTACCGTATTTCCCGCGGGGTTGGGCTGTAATACTCGGCGACCATGATCCACTTGGTTGAGCAGTCCACCAGGTTTTGGGCCGTTTGCTTGAGCCGATCATCCGGGACGTGAATCAGCACGCCCTTGGTGAAGGTGACCTCGGCCTGGCGTGGGTCCGCCAGCGGCTCGGTGATATCAACCACATCCACCTCTCCCCAATGGCGAGCCCGCTCCGCGGCGCGCGGGTTGATCTCCAATCCGGTCAGCACAAGGTCCGGGCCCATGTCCCAAATAGACAGCGCCTCCAGGTTGAGGCCGGCGCCACAACCAAATTCCAGGAAGCTCTGGGCTTCGCATCGGGTAAAAACGCGGGCGAAGAACTCCATGTTGGCGTCGACCGGCACCGTCTGCCGATCGTGGTATTGGTCGCCATCCGGGCCGGACCAGTATTCCGCTTGGCGCGTTGTCGCCGTCCGCCTCGGCGGCGCTGTCTCACCCATCTGTGGGTCACTTATATCAGTCATCTCTCGGGCACCCCTATCTTCAGTTGATGAAGGCACTGCTCCCTTTCCAGGCTCCACTTACCTTGCCGGCCGATCTCATCTTCTAGGCGAATGATCGCAATCTTGCGGCTCGAGCTTGGCCGGTAAGGGCACCCATGTACAGAACACGTCCATCCGCCCGGGCACGGGTCTCCGGCGGGGGCATTCAAGGGTGCGTAGCACGCCGCCATTTCGGGCTCCACTTGCGCCTTGAACAGGAAAAGCTCCCAAAATGCCGGGTGCATTCGACGGTCACCTTTCTCCCACTGCTGCCACGTTCGGCAGGTGGTGTGCAGGAGCGCGGCCGCTGCTGTCTGAGTCAGTCGCGCGTTAAACCGCTCGCCTAATATTTCATCCGGCGACGGGTTGCGTGCCGGCCCTTGCGGGCCGCGGTTCGGGTGGTTACTCATCGCCACTACTCGCTGCCATCTTGCATCAGCGCTTTCAGTCGCGCCATCTCTGCGCGGTTCAAGTGGCCGGGTGCGCCGGAATTGCAGGCCATTACAAATGGGTGGCCCGCACCGTTGTAATCGCACAGTGCCTCCGCCGCCCCATCCAACGTCAGTCCGGTGGATTCCCACGCCTGGGTGAGGTCGCACCAAAGCCCGAATTTCTCGCCTTCGCGAATCGCCGAGACCTTCTTCGGCGGCGCCGGTGCTGTCACGGCAACCATTTCCCCGGTTTCGGGGTCTGGGCGGTACGTGGTGCACGCTCCGGCTTGTTTGCCGAATATCGCCGTCATCAGAAGATCGTGCGGGCTCATACGCCCGCCTCGAACGTGACCGCGAGCCAGCGAATGCTCGCGCCGGCGGGCAGGGTCGTCGCGCCTTCTGGCAGGCGCGGGCCGGAGAGTTGCCCGACGAGATACTCGTCATCGGGCGAAAATTGCAGGGTGACACGGGCCACCTCGACCGGGCGGCGCAGCAGCGTCGAGAACAGCGCCGCCGTGTCGGCGTGCCCTACGGCGGACTTCGCGGCGCCGTGGAAGTCCTCGGCATCGGCCAGGTACGCGGCCGGCGCCGCGATTTCTGTTATCCGCAGGTTCGCGGACACAGAACCCGCCGGCAGCATGCCGAGCGAGATTGCGTTACAGATGTAGAGCATGACGTTCTCCGGTGGTGTGGTGGTGGGCAATCCGCCCGAGGAGCGCTCTGCGACGCGCTCGCCGTGGGGATCGCTAGGCGGTGCAATCGCCATAGCAGTATGTGCCGCACCGCCGGCAGGGCTTGTTGGTCACCGGGCGGTAGGCCCGCACGGGGGCAGGCTCGGTGGACTGGTCGGCCTCGCGCCGCTTGCCAATGACGCCGGCGACGCGGCAGCCCGCCGTCGCGTGGCCGCCGTCCAGAGCGGAAAGAATGTCCCACGCGCTGCTACTGATAACCCAGGTTTTCGAGGCTGGGTCGAACTTTCCGCCGCTGCTTTTAATCAGGTTTTTGCAGCGGTAGGTGTTGCCTTCGATTCGTACCGTTGTCATGTTCATTCTCCTAGTGGCCGGGGGCCGTTGGGCAATCCGCCCGAGGAGCGCGCTGCGACGCGCTCGCCGTGGGAATCGCTAGGCGCGCTGCAAGAGTGCCCACAACGTGAATTCAATCGAGTACTTCCTGTTCCGCAAATGTCCTGCCGCTGCTTTCGTGCCGAATTGCTGTTTGATCAGCCTCGCCTTGCTGATATCGCTCATCCACTTGAACCTACTCTCAGTGCTTGCTGCCTTGAGATACTGTATGTGAGCCATGGTGTTTCTCCTTGGTGGTGGCCTGGTGGCCGGGTGCGCTTTGCAGAGCGCGTGCCGTGGAATCGATTAGTCGTCCTGGTCCGGATATGCTTGGATCGCCGCATCGATCACGGCGCGCTCGTCGGCCGACATTGCTGCGAGTTCACGGTTTGGAACCCTGCTCAGCAGGGTACGGACCCAAACTTGGTTGTACACCGACCAATATTTGATCCGATTCTGGGTGATGACGTTGTTCATGGTGTTCTCCTGGTAGCCCCAGTCCCCGAGGCGCGGCGGGATCGTCGATCCCATGGATTGCAATATACGCGCATTGCGCAGGATGTCAAGCGTTATTTACAGAATCTTGATCGGCGGAATGCATCAGCGCTTTCAGTCGCGCCGGCCAGGGTGATGTTCAAGCCACTTCGGCGATGTGCTCGGCGATCAATTCAAGGTCGTCGCGCACGTTTTCCAGAGCAGCGACGCGGGCCGCATGTTCACCGCACGCGCCAGCGAATGAGCCGCTTGGCGCAAGCTGATAGTCGCGCCCGTTCGGTCCGTTCGCGCATAGGGTTTCGACTGCGTTGCTGATCGCGGCCATGCACTCGATGTACTGATCGAGCAAGGCTTGGCGCGCGGTACCGTTTAAGCATACTGTCGGGTAGATCATGATTTTCTCCTGTAAATGTCCGGCTTGCAGGCCGTTGGGCAATCCGCCCGATGAGCGCGCTGCGACGCGCTCGCCGTGGGAATCGCTAGGCGCGCTGCAAACCAAGGAGGCAGGCGATGATCTGATCCTGCAGCGCGTCCAGATCGCGCGCATCGGCGATGTTTTGCGGATGCCACGCTTCCGAGGGATCGATCGCCCTGATGCATTTGTTCAGCGCGTTTAGCGCTGCGATGCGGTCGGCGCGGGCATTGAGTTGCATCTGGCCGGCGAACGAACTGTAATTTTGTTTCATGTTGTTTCTCCTTGGTGGTGGTGGGTGATCCCGGCACCGCGCGTTGCAGCGCGCGATCCGGTTACGTATCCTCGTTTCCTGTACCGGCTGATCCGGCGCCCCGAAAGATGGATAAGGCAAAAGGCTGGTGGGCAATCCGCCCGAGGAGCGCGCTGCGACGCGCTCGCCGTGGGAATCGCTAGGCGGTGCAATCGCCGTAGCAGTAGGTGCCGCACTTCCGGCAGGGGCTATTGGTCACCGGACGGTAGGCCCGCACGGTGACAGGCTCGGTGGACTGGTCGGCCTCGCGCCGCTTGCCAATGACGCCGGCGACGCGGCAGCCAGCCGTCGCGTGGCCGCCGTCCAGCGCGGAGAGGATGTCCCACGCGTCCGCGCTGATAACCCAGGTTTTCGAGGCTGGGTCGAACTTCCCGCCGCGACCTTTGATCAGGTCTTTGCAGCGGTAGGTGTTGCCTTCGATTCGGACCGTTGTCATGGTGATTCTCCTTGGTGGTGGTGGCCTGGTGGCCGGGGCGCTTTGCAGAGCGCGTGAGTTACATCCTACGCGCATTGCGCAGGATGTCAAGAACTATTTACAGCGCGGCCAACGCAGCCGCGCGCTCGTCGAGCGTGAGCGCCGAGCGCGGTGCCGCTTGACGCAGCCATTTTTCGACGCTTGGCAATGGGGCGCCCATCGCCAGCGCAAGCTCTTCCCACGTGTTGCAGGGCTTGCTCGTGGCGCTTGCCACGCCGTCAGACAGCAACCCCGACTCAAATCCTGCGCGCCCTTGAATCAGGCGCACTCCGTCGGCAAGCGTGAGGGTGTAGGTCGTGTTCGACCATTTTCCCTCTTTCACGAACTTTTCGGCTGTGACGGCAAGCACCTTTGGGATGCTGACCCCTGAGAATTCCGCGACATCCCCGGTAGGGGAGATAACGACCGCGAATGCCTTGCGATCGCGGGAGCCTTGCTTGTTGCAATATGTGATCATGATTTTTTCTCCTGTGGTGGCCTGGGGCCGTTGGGCAATCCGCCCGATATGCGCCTGTGTAGGCGCATGCCGTGGGAATCGCTAGGCGGCGTAACCGAGGCGGCGTGCAACCTCTGAGATGGTGCAGAGCCAGAAGCCTCCCTGCACCTTGTAGAACGGCTCGCCGTTCAAGGTTCCAGGCCGGCGGGTAACGATCATTCCCCTTTTTTTGGCTTCCGCCAGGATTTGGCGAGTGGTGGGCGCTTTGTTCATTTTGATTCTCCTAGGTGGTGGCCTGGTAGGCCGGGGCGCTTTGCAGGGCGCATGGATTGCAATATACGCGCAGTGCGCGCGGTGTCAAGCGTTATTTTGAGTATTTTTGAAAATAATTTCGGGCCGGAACTGCGATCTTGTTACCCATGTTACCCGTGTTACCCGTTTTCCCTAACATTCCCAAAGTAGCCAATGTGCGCGCGTATTAGTACGCCAATATACGGGTAACATGGGTAACATGGGTAACAGCCCCTCTGTAGCGAGCATCGATGGACCGCAAAATACGGGTAACAAACGGGTAACAAACGGGTAACAACGGGTAACAAAACAGGCAAAACGAGGGTTTACCCGTATGCTTGGAGGCTCGGGTGGAGCGCCCGATGGTCGGAAATACGGGTAACAAAACCGGAAATACGGGTAACAGGATTCGGGAAACGGGTAACAGACGGGTAACAGACGCGCGGTTCAAGCGCACCGACTGTTAGATACGCTCCGGCCTGGTGATTTGTGGCATCCACAATGTGACAATTTACGTCACATGTGACAATTTACGTCACATCGCGGAGCATCGCGCGGGCACGATGTGTCGAAATCT
>ENA-ORBV01004003-ORBV01004003.1-microbial-mat-metagenome-genome-assembly--contig:-NODE-4003-length-28855-cov-6.223122_pt1 | contig 28855 bp, 24 predicted proteins | sample MGYA00237777_ERZ505514 | MGnify/ENA primary metagenome ERZ505514 (study PRJEB26160, sample SAMN06269048) | microbial mat metagenome | isolation source: Oligotrophic lake microbial mat | place...
GATTGAAACAATATGCCCCAAACCGCGAGCAAGAAGATTAGTCCGTGGCCACCCCTACCCCGATCTGAAGGGGATTGAAACACTTACATCCGGTTATCATCACGCTGGCTCCCTCGCCAAGCGTGGCCACCCCTACCCCGATCTGAAGGGGATGAAAACATAGGGGTGTGGGAGTTGTTAGGCACGAAGGGAAAGTCGACCCGTCAGCCTATGTCTGCTAAAAAAACAGACGCGGACAGCCCACGACAACGGCAACTTTCGACAGCTCGATTAGCCAGGGTGGGCAATCGTGCCCGGATGGCGAGGGACAAAGGGAATCCCATGGCTTCCACCACCCACCGCCGGCCGTTTTAGCCGCGACCGCAGGGAGCGGGCCAAAAGCAAGGCGGATGGGGGGGACCTATCCAGGGAAGTAAACCACGCGCGCACCCTCGCATGGCCCGGCGACGCGGGAAGTGGAGACTGGGCAGGAAACTCGACTCCGGGGTTTACAGGGCTGGGGAACCGTGGCCCGCTCCGCTCTCGGCTAAAAACGTCGCGCGGTGGCCGCCCTGACCACTCAGGCGGACTTCATCATCTCGTCCCAGGTGACTTCGCGGCGGGCGTCCATAGCCATGCGGCCGAGGATCGCCGTAAGCGTGCTTTCGGCGCCGCGGACGGCCGTATTTTCCGGCTTATTCTCCGCAATGCGGCGAACGAACTCGGTCACCGAGTCGATGGTGATATTGCGCGGCGTCTTCTCGATCGTCTCGTTGCCAGGGCCCTTGAAGTGCCGGAGAAAGTTCTCCGACGTTTCGATGAGGCCGGTTTCGCCGTAGAAGAGTTCGGAGACGTCGCGGTAGCCGGGGGGCGCAAGGGTAGTGCCGTTGAGTTGACCCTGGACGCCGCCCGGGTATTCGTAGGCGACGAAGTTGTGATCGCGGGAGTCGCCTTTGGCTTTCGCCGTAGTGCCGCCGGCCCCGATGGCGCTCACCGGGCGGGCGCCGAGGAACCAGTTGAGGACGTCGATGGAGTGAATATTGTTCTCGACGATGAGATCGCCGGAGAGGTCCTTCCAGGCGCCCCATTGCGCAATCTTCTCGCGCTCGGTTTGGGGCCGCGGGGCCGGACGGTCACGCGTGCCTTCACTCTTGATGAACTTGGCGTGGCCGAGCCGGATCTTGCCGATGGCGCCCGAATCGACGAGCTGCTTGCCCTTCAGGTAGAGCTCGGCATAGCGGCGCTGGAAGCCGAAGGTGATGTTCAGCTTGCGGTCGGCGCTATCGGCCACGCGCATGATGCGCTTACAGCCGGCCACGTCCACCGAAGCGGGCTTCTCGATGTAGATGTGCTTGCCGGCCTTCACCGCCGCCTCGAAGTGCTCGGCGTGCAGGAAGACCGGCGTGGCGATGATGATGGCGTCGATGTCGCTCTCGAGCATCTTCTGGTAATCGGTGTAGAGGCGCGCGCCTTCAGCGCCAATCGTCCGCTTGGCCTTCGCCATGCGCTCTTCGGAGAGGTCACAGAGCGCCACCACTTTGGCCGGTGTGTTCTTGGCGAGGTGGCCGGCCACGTAGGGTCCGCGATTGCCGGAGCCGAGGAGACCGACGTTGATGGTAGAGTTGGCGGCCGTGCCGCGGACGGCGGCGGCAGCGATGGTAGCGGCAAGGGCAGTTCGGCGATTCATGCAATCTCTCCCGAGGCCCGAAGTAGGGTCTCTTGCAGTAGTAGTTCGTGGTCGTAGGAATAGCGGAGCGGCGTCTGGCTCTGGATGGCCTTGCCGAGCTCCTCAAAGTCGCGCAGAAAGCGGGTTTGGCGGGGCAGGCGAAGTTCCTGCACGCCTTTCCGATAAGGGCCTTGGGCCGCACGCATATAGATCTTGAGCACGGGCTCAGGCTCAATGGGTTGGATCATGATGGAGCCGTCGGTGCCGATCACTTCGAAGCTGCGATGCGAGTCAGCGGCGGCCATCTTCGCCGAGCTCACCATAATGCCGAGGCCCTGGTTGAACTCGAAGACGGCGAGGGTGTTGTCCTTCAGCGAATCGCTGGTCTTGGTATCGTGCCGCAGCCAGTGGTTCACTTTGGTGGGGCGGCCGAGGAAGGCCAGCATCCGGTCGATCATGTGGCCGCCAAGCTCAAACATGGCGCCGCCGGGATAGCGGGCTTCTACGGCGCGCTGGGCCATATCGCGGTCAGAGTTGATGGTGCCGCGCACCATCTGGATCTCGCCGAGCCAGCCCTTCTGATAAGCCTCCAGCGCCAGGTCGACGCCGGCGTGATAGCGGTAGAGATAGCCCAATTGCAGCAGGCGATTGCGTTTGCGGGCCGTCTCGACGAGGTCCTTGAACGGGGCGAGCGTATTGCCGGGGGGCTTTTCGAGATGCAGGTGCTTCCCTGCCTCGAGGATGCGCTTGCCGAGCGGGATAGCATCTTTCACCGCGCCTTCGAAGACGACGAGGTCAAGCGACTTGTCGCCCAGCATGTCGTCTACCGTAGTCCAGCGGAGGCTTTCGAGCAGGGGCTGTTTGCCTTTGGCGGCGCGAATCGCCGGGTCCGGCTCGCAGACGGAGACCAGCTCAAAGGCGGAGCCCGGGCCCATCGCCTGCAGCTTACCGCTCAGGTGGCTATGCTGAATGCCCAACACGCCCACCCGCACTTTGGGTGCGGCGGACGCGCAAAAGGCACCGGTAGCAAGAAGCAATTGTCGTCGATTCATGAACAGTTCCTTCTAGAAGGTGAGGCGCAGCGCGAGTTGCAGGATGCGCGGCTCACCGGCGGTGACGATGCGCATAAAATTGCCATTGTTCTGCGCGGTAATCGGGTTGCCGAGGTTCACGCGGTTGAAGGCGTTGAAGGCCTCGAAGCGAAAGGTGGTGGCGACGCGTTCGTTGAAGCGGAATTGCTTGCCCATGCCGAGATCGACGGTGGCGAGACCGGGCCCATTGAAGACATTGCGCCCATGGTTGCCGAAGGTGCCCAGGGCATTGGGGGCGAAGGCGGCGCGGCGGAGCCATTCGGCGGTTAGGTCATTCCGCGAGCGATCGGTACTGAGCCGGGCGTCGCCGATCAGGTCAGCCCGTTGGCCGCCGGTGCCGGTGCGGGCGTTGTCGACGCCGCTGCCGATGGTGATCGGCTGTCCGGCGTACAGATTCATGATGGAGTTCAAACTCCAGCCGCCCAGCAGCGAGTTCACCGTGCGGTTCTGGAATCTGATCGGCAGATCCCACAGGCCAGAGAAGGTGAAGATGTTGCGGCGGTTGAAGTCGGAAAGGCCTTTGTCGAAGGCCTGGCTATTGGGATTCGTGCGGACTTGCCCCGTGCCTTTGTTGGCCGATGTATCGTCGATCGACTTCGAGAACTGATAGTTGGCCAGCAAGGTAACGCCCCGGTTGAAGCGGCGCTCGAAGGTGACTTGCAGCGAATGGTAAGTGGAGTTGCCGACGGGTTCCACCAACGTGACATTGCCCAGGCCCGGAGCCAGCGGACGGCGTTGATTCGTGGTGCCGGTGGTGGCACCCACCGCAAAGGTAGCGGCGTTGATTTCGCGTAGGGTCATCAAGCGCGTACCCTTTGAGGCGGCATAAGCGGTGCGCAGGATGACGCCCAGGGGAATCTCGCGCTCCAGGGTCAAATTCCAGGATTGGATGTAGGGATTACGGAAGTCATGCGAGTTGAGGAACTGCGTGCTGAATTCCGGGAAGCGCACTTCCCTGGGCGGATTCCTCTGCGCCGGGAAGGGATTGGTGGTGCCCAGCCAAGGGTCGGAGAAGCTATTCGCCGCATTGCCGAAGACGCTCACCACCGTGCCAAACGGCGCTTGGTTAGCCTGGCTATTGGTGGCGATGGAATTGAAGGAATCGAAGAAGATGCCATAAGCGCCGCGGACGGCGGTTTTGCCGTCGCCAAAGACGTCCCAGGCAAAGCCCAGGCGCGGACCCAAGTTACCCCAGGACACCGGCACCGTGCCACGCCCCACGTTGGGATCGCCCGCATAGATGATGCCGCGCGGCGCGTTCGGATAGCGGGTGCTCTGGCTGGCTGGGTGCCACGTCGCGATGCGATCCACCTCGTCGGTAAAGGGGAAGAAGGGCTCCCAGCGCACGCCCAGGTCGAGCGTTAGCCGCCGATGCACCTTGAACGAATCCTGCACGAAGAGCCCCATGCGATGGAAGCGCGTATTCTTGTATTCGCCGATGCCTTGGGTGAGCGCATTGAACTTGCCGATCATGAAGTCGGCGAGGCTGTCGCCGGTAAAAGGCGCGGCGCCGTTGAAGTCCCAAGCGCCGTTAGCGCGGAAGTTGTTGACGATATCATTGCGTCCACGGCCGTACTCGCCGCCGAAGGTGAGGTTGTGTTTGCCCAGCGTCCAGCGCAGGGTATCCACGAATTGGATTTCGCTGCGCGGAAAGCCATTCGTATCGCCGGTATTGATGCGGAAGAAGCCAGCGATGTTCACGTCCCATTTGATGATGGGGTCGTTGTAATACTTGATACCCAGGTCGGCCAAACTGCGCGAAGGCTGCGGCGGAGTGAAGAAGCCGTTGGTGCGGTTGAAGCTGAAGAGCGCCTGATTCACCAAGCGCGGCGACAGCGTATGCGTGTCGGTGATCGAAATGGACTCGTTGAACCACTTGCCACCGCTGGTTTGCTCAAGCACATTCCTCTGATTCAAGAAGGCCGGAGATTCAGCCCAGGAGCGGTAGAAGCGGCCGGAGATTCGATTGGCCGCGCTCAACTGATGGTCGCCGCGAGCGAGGACTTGCTGGTCATTGAGCGGCGTGGGGACGATGGTGGAGATGCGTCCCGCGGCACCGCCATCGGGGATGGCGTTATCGAGAATGAAGCGCGAGATGGGGCTCACGCGGCTGGGCGGAATCAGGTTGCCGGGGAAGGGCGCGTTAGTGGTGGGGTCACGCAAGGCGCGGGTCAACGCGGAGAAATTGCCCGCGCGTTGAAGCGTCGTCGGTACGATGCGTTGCACCTCCGCCGGTACGCGGCGCTCGAGAGTGCCTTGGTAGGAGAAAAAGAAGAATGTCTTGTCCTTGCCGTTGTAGACCTTGGGGATGATCAGCGGGCCGCCCAAGGTGCCGCCGAATTGATTGCGCTTCAGGCCGTCCTGGCGGCGGCGGCCGGTGGCCGGGTCAATGGGGCCGAAAAAATTGGTCGCGTTAAGCGCCTGGTTGCGGACGAATTCAAACGCGCTGCCGTGCCATTGATTCGTGCCGGACTTGGTGATCGCATTCACCAAGCCGCCCGACTGGCGGCCGAATTCGGCGCTAAAGTTATTGGTCTGCACACTGAACTCCTGCAGCGCATCGGGATTCGGAAACGGGTTGGGCGCGTTCGAGTACAGGTCATTGTTCTGCGCGCCGTCGAGCACGTAGTTGGTGGCATTGGCGCGGCCGCCATTGACGGAGACCGGAGTCGTCCCCGGATACGTGGTGCCGCTGGTGACGTCAGCCCGCGGATCGGCTATCACGCCAGCAACCAGCCGCATGAGTTGCGTCGCGTTGCGGCCATTTAAGGGCAGCTCTTCAATGCGCTTCTGATCGACCACGGTGCGCAAGGTGGCGCTGGTGGTATCGACGTTGACGACGGCGCCGGAGACGGTGATCGCCTCGTTGGTGGAGGCGACATTCAACGTGGCATCGAGCCGTGCGGTCTCGTTCACTTGCAGCCGGACATCGCGAAACTCGCGCGGCTGAAAGCCGGCCGATTCAAAGCGCACCTGATAGATGCCGACCGGCAACACGCGAAAAACGTAGGTGCCATCGGAATCGACGGCCGCGACGAAAGTGGCCTGGGTGCCTTGGTTGGTGGCCTTGACGGTGGCCGAAGGAATGCGAGCGCCAGTGCCATCTTTGATGGCTCCGGTAATACTGGCGGTAATATTCTGGCCGTAAACGGCGGAGCAAACGAGTAGGACAGCAGCAAGACGAGGAAGCATCTACGAGACCCTTTCAAAGGGTGAGCATACTACAGATTGAGGGACATTAATTGGCGAATTTTCTCCATGGCCATTGCGGCTGGATCTTCGGCCTCGGCCACCGTCGCCGCGGGGATCGGCTCGCCAAACCGGATGACGAAGCGGCCCGCTTCGGAGACGCCGCACGGCACCACCGGTAGGCCGGCTTTGCCCAAAAGCGCGAGAAAGCGATCCACCCCCGGCAACGGCGCGGTAAGCTGGCCGGCAGACCCCGCTACGCCCTCCGGAAAGATGCCAATCGCCGCCGGACTCGTCCGCGCGTCCTTCAGAATCCGCCGCACCGAACGCGCCGTAAAGGCCGGATTCTGGCCCGCGAACGAGACGGGATAACACTGCAGCACTTCTGCCACACGCGGCAGGATCCAATCGCCGGGCGAGGCGATCTTCCAGGCGCCCAGGCGAATTGGCGGCCAATTCGCGGTGACGATCCAGCGCACTGGCGGGTCGGCCTGGCCATAGCGCCGCACCAGGGCCTGAGTCAGCACGGCGGCCGTGTGCAGGATCCACAATCCGGGCCGTTGGTAATGATTCGCGGCCAGCACGAAGCGTGGGTTATCGGGCAGGTGCTCCAGGCCATGGATCTCTGGCGGAGGCTGCATCCGTTCGACGATGCGCGCGGTGAAGTCGACGATGTTGGTGGCCGTGCGATGGGCCAGATGCGGCGTCAGTCCGCGCACCAGGTCCCACGGCACGGGGTACTGAATCAGCTCAGACGGCACGGCCCTTCCAGAGGGTGCGGCGATGGAAGGTGGTGGAGATCATCGCGTTCAAGGCGATCGCCTGGAAGAAGTAGATGGCATAGGGCACCAGCAGTGCGCCGATCACACTGCCGTACCAACGGGCGAACAGCAGGGTTGGCAAAAAGTAAAAGAGGGCAGCCGCGACCCATAGTTTAAAGCCGAGCAGCGTGATGAGCATCGGCAGCCAGGAGGCCATGACGATCGACGCGACCACCACTTGGAAGCCCGTGCGCGGGTTCACCACCAGGAAGCGGAAGGCATTTTTCTGAAAGCCCGCCCAGATGGCGCCCAAGCCATCGTACATGCGCACACTACCCAAATGCTCCGCGCGGAGCACGCGCAGGCGCAAAGAATGGCGCTTGGCCAATCGCGCCAGATCTACATCTTCAATCACCGAAGTGGCTACCGTGCCATGTCCCCCGACAAACTCATAAGCCGAGCGCTTCCACAGCATGCACTGGCCGTTCGCCAAGGACTCCGAGCCCGAAGACCCATTCACGGCCGAGGCATTCACGCCGCAAAAGTACAGCGCAAAGGCGTACGGCAGAATCATCTTCTCCCAAACCGTCACGCACTCCTGCTTCAGGAAGACCGTCGCCAACGATAGGTTCTCTTTCTTCGCGTAGTTCACCAGCGACTGCGCGAACTCCGGACGGTACCAGGTGTCAGCATCCACGAAGACCATCCAATCGGTATTCACCAGTTGCGACCCGGCAAAGCAAGCATTGTTCTTGCCCATCACTCCGCGTTTGAGGGGCGGCGGCTGGATGACGGTGGCCCCGGCCCGCCGCGCAATTTCGGACGTCGCATCGGCTGAAAAATCATCCACCACGATCACTTCATTTAACGGAAAGCTCTGAATGGCGCGCCCAATTACCGGCTCTTCGTTGCGCGCCGGGATGATGGTGGTCAGGCTGCCCGCCTCAGTCGGATCCATGGGCAGTTCCGGCAAACCCATATAGTTGCGGCGGCTCTTCCAGGCAAAGAAAGCCATCGCGAAAGATAAAAGAATCGCCCCAAAAACCACTAGCGCCTCGGGGGTCTGGAAGTCGGCGAAGATGAATTCGAAGTCGTTGGCGTTCATGCGGTCTGGTTCAGGCCGGTATGCGGCGAATGGTGGGGCCCGCCACGCCGTCCGGAAATTGCGGCTTTTCCTGCGCCAGTTGCCAAGCCCCCGTGCCATCCAAGGCCCGAACTTCTACTACTTGCGCCACCGCGGCGGCCGGCAGCACACCTTGCCACCGTGTCCAAGTATAGACGGAAAGAGCAGGCTCCAGCGTCATGACCGACCAAGGGCCCTGATCCACGCGGGCCTCCACTCGCTGAATACCGCGCACGCCCGCAAAGGCGACGCCGCCCAGCCTCAGGCCCTGGGCTTCACGCGCTATCCGATCGATGTGCGACATGGTGTGGACGAACGAGTCCTTCGAGAAGCCGCGCTTCGGCCAAGTGCCAAAGTAAGGCTTGGTGACGAAGTCGATTTCCGCGATCCACTTGATGTTTTTGAAGCCGTAATAGCGCGGCACCAGTAGGCGAATCGGAAAGCCATGGTTGCGATTCAGCGTTTGCCCGTTCATGCCGAGGGCGAGCATAAACTCTTCTTCAAAGGCGTAATTAACGGGGAAGCTATCGCCATGGCCATCGACTCCGAGCACCACGGCTTCGAGTGCGCCGTCGCCGGCATCGCGCCGGTCGACCAGTTGGTTCAACCGTAAGCCGCTCCAGTAGGCGGTACCCATCAGGTCAGTTTTGAGGGTGTTTGAAATGCAGCGCAACGTTTGGTAGCGCTCGCGTCGAGGCAGGCTCAGCAACTCGTTGTAGCTGAGATCGCGGATGGTGCGGCCTTCGCGCTTGATGCGCAGACGCCAGCGGCGGGGGTCGATCGCCGGGTCCACCGAGTTCTTGCTCATCACGTAAAACTGGCCGACGGGGTTGATCGGCTTGCGCACCAGGCCTTTGGGCAACGAGTTGGCGGGCGTCACCATCGGGAACAGATCCACTGGAGCGATCGCGCTGGCGGCGACGGAGCGATTCCGCACGTAGCTTTCGGCGGCCACGGCTACGGTACCCGAGAGCATGGAAGCAGAGATCAGGAACTCGCGCCGCGCCGAAGGTGCCGGGGCTGGTGGTCGCGGCTGGCTCAACAGCCAAAGCGACACTGCCGCGGGCAGCCAAAACGCTAGATTGCCGGCGACCGATAGAAAGTCAAAGTAAAAAGCGTAGAGCAGAGCTAACCCCGGCAATAAGACGAACCATTTCTTAGAAAGCCGATAGAGGAACGCCGGTATCCACAAGGCAAAGCCCAAGGCCGCCAAGCCGCCCGTCATCGCCCAGGGCTTGGCCCAATCCCCCAGTACGGTGAGGATAGGCACGGCCCAGGCCGAAGGCGTCTCGGCCATAATCCACTCGGCAATCGCCTCGGTGGGCAGCGGCCATCCGGCCAGATAGAAGGCCGTGTAGCTCACGGCGATGCCAGCTAAAGCGGCTAAAGAACTGTGGCGAATACTCTGTTTGATCACTGGAATCGGGCTCGCAAACTTTGGAGCGAATGGCGCGCCATCGGCAAAGCCATCCGCCGCGTGGTGATCCAATACTTCTCAAGCGGCGGCACCACCGCGCGCTGCGAAAAGACGTCGTACTTGGCACCTTCAATGCGCCGCAGGATCTGCCGATAGACGTCCGAAGCCACCTGCACGGCGAAGCGCCCATCGCGATTCAGCAGCGGAATCCCGGGCTGCGCCGCCACGTAGTAGCGGCGCGCCCGGGCGATCTGAAACTCCATCAGCGCCGCGAATGCCGGGTTGCGATCACCGCGGCTCAGCATTTCCTCGGTATAGCCAAACTGCGCCATCTCCTCGGCCGGCAGATAGACGCGCCCTCGCTGCCAGTCCTCGCCGAGGTCGCGCAGGATGTTCGTGAGCTGCATGCCGATACCGAGGTCAATGGCGTAGTTGAGGCCGGCGGGCGCGTCCGTGGGCCGTTCAAAACCGATCACGTGCGACATCATCAGCCCCACCACGGAAGCGACGCGGTAGCAGAAGACCCGCAGTTCGTCGAAGGTCCGGTAACGCGTGCAATTGAGGTCCATGCGCATGCCTTCGATAAGTTCGAATGGCAGATCGTGCGGAATCGCGTGGCGGGTGACAGCATCGTTAAAAACTTCGAGAATCCGGTTCGGCGAACGTCCCTCGTCGAGCGCACGCCGCGTGGCCACGGCCCAGGCTTCGAGATTCCGGCGGCCCTCGTCAACGCTGGCGCACTCGTCCACCAAGTCATCGGTAGTGCGGCAAAACCAATAGACAGCGTGCGCGGAGCGGGCGAGATCCGCCGGAAAGAAACGAGTCGCGAAGAAGAAACTCTTCGAGCCCACTGCTGTCGCGCGCGCCGCCTCGGCGTAAATCGGAGCTAATTCGGTAGCCGTTCGCAAATCAGTTTTTCCACAATCTTCGCCGATGACAGAACTCCGGGCACGCCCGCGCCGGGATGGGTTCCCGCGCCGGCGAAATAGAGCTGCCGAATATCCTCAGACTCATTATGCGGCCGAAACCAGGCCGATTGCGTAAAGATCGGTTCAAAGGAGAACGCCGCACCCGCGTAGCTGCGCAATGTGGTTTCAAAGTCCAGAGGGGTGAAGGACATTTCCGTAGCCAAGTTCTCGAGCAACCCGGGAATGTAGTGCTCGTCCAGAAACTTCATGATGCGGTCACGGAAGGGCTTCGCGGCCTGGTTCCAGTCGATGCCGCTCTGCTGATTGGGCACGGGGATCAGAACATAAAAGCAGTCATTGCCCGCGGGCGCCATCGAAGGGTCAGTCGCCGAAGGCCGGTGTAGGTAGAGCGAAGCGTCGTCTGACAGAATCTTCGAATTAAAGATTTCGTGCAGTAACTCTTTATACCGCTCGCAGAGAATAATCGTGTGGTGAGCTAAGTTCGGATACTGTTTGCGCGTACCGAAGTAAATCACAAACAACGACATGGAGTAGCGCATTTTCTCTAGGTGCCGGTTGCTGTTTCGTCGCCGCTGATTGGCGGGCAACATCAGCCGGTAAGTATTTGCGATGTCGGCGTTCGAAACAACGGCGTCCGCCAGAATCTGTTCCCCACTCTCGAGCGTCACGCCGCTCGCCGCGCCGTCGTGGGTAAGGATCTGCTTCACCGGAGAATTTAGCCGCACCTCGCCGCCCAGTTCCCGGAACAATCGCCCGAGGCCCTGCACCAGTGCGCCCGTCCCGCCCATCGCGTAATGGACACCCCATTCGCGCTCCAAATGATGAATCAGGGCGTAGATGCTGGTGGTCTGGAAGGGATTGCCGCCCACTAACAACGGATGGAAGCTGAAGACCCGGCGGAGTAAGTCATCTTTAATGTAGCCGGAGACAAACTGATAGACGGTTTTATAGCTCTGCAAACGGATCAGGTCCGGAGCGACCTTGATCATATCTGTAAAGTTCAAAAAAGGCCGATCTGACAATTCGAGAAAGCCCTTGGCGAAGATCGCCTTGGTGGCGCGGATCATGGCCCGGTAGCCGTCGACATCCCCTGGCGCGAAGGCGGCCACCCGGCGCTCGGTTGCCGCTTCATCTCCCCCGTACTCGAAGGATCGGCCATCGTGAAACTCGATCCGGTAGAAAGGGTCAACCGGCACGATTTTTACGTAATCAGCCGTCCGTCGCCCCGCGCCGGTGAAGAGCTCATCGATCATGAAAGGGGCCGTAATTACAGTGGGTCCGGCATCGAATTTAAAGCCGTCCTGCTCGTAGACATAAGCGCGCCCACCCAGTTTGTCGCGCGCCTCCACTAGCTCCACTTGGTAGCCCTTGGTTTGTAAGCGAACGGCGGTTCCTAAACCACCAAAGCCACTACCGATAACGATAATCTTGCGCGCGGGCATGCAGATACTCCACTAAATCTTCCAGCGGACGGGCTGCGGCGCCATACGGGGCCAGGCAATCCTTCGTCAACGCTAGTTGCCCCTCCAGGGGTCCAATCTCGGGCGCCTCACCATCCAGGTAGTCATCGGCCATTTGCAAAGCAACGCCAAAGTGCCGCCCAAATTGCTTCAAACCCGCGTGCACCGAGGACGGGGCATAGGCGACCGCGGCTTCGACACTCAACACGAACAAGGGCACCGTCTTCAGGTCGTTCAGTAGATCTCGGCACTGCTCGCGGCGGACTCCCGACAGTTCGAGGTCCATCACTTGGCCGCCAATCAGACTCGCGCAATCGAGCGTGCTCAAGAGCGAAATCTGAAAGCGGCGTTGCCCGCCCCAGAAAGCTTCCGAAGCCTCCTGCTCGATCACCGTCCGGGCTGCCAAAGCCACCAAGCCAAAGGCCGCCAGCAAAGCCGTGCTTTCCCCGTAGGCAATGTGGGCCGAAGGGCGATTCCGGCGCGTGGCGTCGTTATCCATGCACGGCAAGTCATCGACAATCAGTGAAGCGCAGTGGAGGAGTTCGGTGGCGGCCGCGGCTCGCAAAGTGAGTGCCCCTTCGCTACCCAACAGGTTTCCGGAGCGAATCGCCAGCAACGGACGCAAGCGTTGCCCTTCGCCCATTACGGCATATTCCATGCAAGCACTCACCGGCGATGCCGTCGGCGTGGGCAGGATCGCCTGCAGTTCTCGCTCCACCAGAGCACGATCGGACAGCAGCTCCGACAGATTGTTCGCGAATTGGGGTGCACTTGGTCGGGCTACAGCAGTCGCCATGGCTCTCTTTCTTCTTCCTCAAGATTACCTTGAGAGGGGCAAAGATGTATGAAGTTCATTTTCACTGCACTTTTGATGGCGAAGATATAGCGAAGAGGCGAACTTTCTTCACCTCAGACGAAAAATAAAGGAGAATTTTCCCGTTCTCAAACCACTTACTACATATGAGCCTTTATCGTATGAAAAGCGCGGCCGTCTTTGGCATCGAAGCGCACCCCATCGACATCGAAGTCGACCTGCACTCGGGCGGCTCTGACCGTGACTTTGTCACCGTCGGCTTGCCCGACGCCGCCGTGCGCGAAAGCCGCGAACGGATCAAGTCGGCACTCGTCCACTCCGGTTTCGGCTACCCGGCCAAAGCGGTCACCATCAACTTGGCTCCCGCTAATATCCGCAAGGAGGGCGCCAGTTTCGACCTGCCGATGGCCCTCGGCGTCCTAGGCGCGATGGGCGTCTTTCGCAATCACATTGCCCGCGAGCCTTTCGATCCCATGATCGTGGGCGAACTTTCGCTCGACGGCAGGATCCGGCCCGTGCGCGGAGCTTTGTCGATCGCCGTCTGCGCCCGTCGCCAAGGCATCCCGCATCTGATCGTGCCCACGGAGAACGCCCACGAGGCCGCGGTGGTGGAGGGCGTGAAGGTCTACCCGGCGGATAACCTCGCCGACGTCGTCCGTTTGCTAGGCAACGCTGACTTTGCCGTACCCTGCCAAGTTCCCCCTCGCGTCCGCGCGGATGAGGGCAAGGAGAATGCCCTCGACTTCCGCGATGTCCGCGGCCAAGCCTCCGCCAAGCGCGCCCTCGAGGTCGCTGCCGCTGGAGTGCACAACGCCTTGATGATCGGCCCTCCCGGCTCCGGAAAAACGATGCTCGCCAAGCGACTGTGTACCATCCTGCCCTTGCTGACTTTCCCCGAGGCGCTCGAGACCACGCAGGTGCATTCGGTAGCTGGAGTGCTGCCTCCCGGCGCGGGACTGCTTATTGAGCGCCCCTATCGCTCCCCGCACCACGCCGTCTCCGACGCCGGCTTGATCGGCGGCGGCTCCGGAACGCCCAAGCCTGGCGAGGTGAGTTTGGCGCACAATGGCATTCTCTTTTTGGACGAATTACCTGAGTTTTCGCGCCACGTCCTCGAGTTACTCCGCCAGCCGCTTGAGGACGGCCAAGTATCCCTCGCCCGCTCCAACATGTCGCTGATCTTCCCTGCCCGGGTGATGCTGGTCTGCGCAATGAATCCGTGTCCATGCGGCTTTTGGGGCGATGCCAGCCGCGAGTGCCGTTGCACCGGGGCGATCATCCAGCGCTACTTGGGCAAGATCAGTGGACCTTTGCTCGATCGCATCGACATCCAGATCGACGTGCCCGCCGTGCCTTACCAGGACCTGCGCTCCAAGAATGAAGGCGCCTCCTCCTCCGAGATGCGCCAACGCGTCGAAGCCACCCGCGCCATTCAGCTGGCCCGTGGCTTCTATAACGCCTACATCCCTCCGGCACGTTTACGCGAGGTCTGCGCGCTGGATGCCGCAGGGGAGCGGACTTTGGAGTTGGCGATCCGCAAGATGGCTTTGTCTGCTCGCGCGCATGACCGGATCTTGAAGGTCGCGCGGACCGTCGCGGACTTGGGGCGCAGCGAGCGCGTGGAGGCGAAGCACTTGGCCGAGGCGGTGCAGTACCGGAGTCTGGATCGAGGTTGGGGGGCTTGATTCTTCCTAAAGTCGTCCTCGATACGTCCGTGCTGATCGCGGCAATTCGAAGTGATCGTGGGGCATCACGACAGTTGCTGGAGGCCGCACTCGAAGGTCGTTTGACGCCCCTGATCTCGGTCCCCCTGTTCCTGGAGTATGAGGCCGTAATGAAGCGCCCTGAGCATTTAGAGGCCGCAGGCATGAGCATCTCGGGCGTCGATGAGATGCTAGCTGCACTGATTCAGGTCGCAGTGAGCGTAGCCTTCGCCTTCATGCTGCGACCACGCTTGACCGATCCCCAGGACGAAATGGTGCTCGATACCGCGGCCAACGGGAGAGCCGATTTTTTGGTTACTCTGAATGTAAGGGATTTCCGCGGCCAATCAGGTCAGTTTGGCTTCGAAATCGTTTCGCCCCTTGAAATGTGGCGTCTCTTAAGAAAATATTGAGGAGTAAGCAAATGCCGGCACACAATAGCGCAATTGAAATCGAACCGGCGCTTCTCGAAGAGGCGCGCAAGGTCGCCGCATCCCACGGTCTCGAATTGGATGAACTCGTCAACCTCGCCGTCGCCGAGAAGGTATCGGCGGTTATCACCGAGGACTTCTTTCGAGAGCGAAGCCGCAATGGCGACGTTGGCCGCGCGAAGGCAATCCTCGCGCGGGCGGGCATCGGCAACGATCCGATGCCCGGCGATGAGACTGACTAACCCTCGGTAATGGTGATCGTCTTTAGCCCGTCGCCGCCTTGGATGGCGTCGACGATGTCCTGACCCGTAATCACCTGGCCGAAAACCACGTGCTTGCCGTCGAGCCAATCGGTCTTGATGTGGGTGATGAAGAATTGACTGCCGTTGGTATTCGGGCCGGCGTTGGCGGCGGAGAGCGAACCTACTTTGTGTTTCAGGTAATTGCCGGTGAACTCGTCGTTGAAACGATAGCCGGGGCCGCCGCGGCCGGTGCCTTCGGGGTCGCCGCCTTGGATCATGAAGTCCTTGATCACGCGGTGGAAGGTGATGTTGTCGTAGAAACCATCTTTCGCCAGGAAGACGAAGTTGTTTACCGCCATCGGGGCATTGGCCGGATAGAGTTCACAAACAATGGCGCCCTTCGACGTTTCAAACGTCGCCATATACTTCTTGGCGGGGTCGATTTGCATGGGCGGCGGTGCCGCGTACTGTTTCATACCTTCCATTATGGCGGATATACTCGGAGATATGCTCACTCTGCTGTTAATGCTGTCGCTCGCCCAAAAGGTGAACGACCACACCATGCACCACACGCCGGAGGAATTCGCCAAAGTTTTGGACGACCCCGGCCGCGACGCCTGGCAAAAGCCGCATGAGGTGGTGATGGCTTTAGCGTTGAAACCCGACGAAGTGGTGGCCGACATCGGCGCCGGCACCGGCTATTTCAGCAAGCGCTTCGCCCGGCACGCGGGCAAAGTCTATGCGGTCGACATTTCTCAAATGCTGCTCGACAAGGCCAAGCAGAATGAGCCGAAACTCGAGATCGTTCTCGCGGCCACCGACGATCCGCGCTTACCGGACGGCACCATCGACACGATTTTCATCTGCAACACGCTGCACCACATTGAGCAACGCCCGGCTTATTACGCCAAGCTCAGCAAGGCACTCAAGCCCGGCGGACGGCTGGTGATTCTGGAGTTCCATAAGCGTGAAACTCCGGTGGGTCCGCCGGTGAAGGAACGCATCGCCCAGGCCGATTGCGTGAAAGAGTTGAAAGCCGCCGGGTTCAAGAAGACCCAGGAATGGAAGATGCTGCCGACGCAGTATTTCCTGGAGTTTCGGCATTAGTGCCGTGACCGCTTGATTTGTTGACTTTTGCATTTCAAACCCGCCCTACCCTGACGCATAAGCGTTGGGTCACATTGGCCCAATTATCTGGCAGAAAACATTGGAGCTGGGATTGTCCTGTCCTGTGTGACCCGCCGAATAAGCGGCAGGCTAGGGCGACCGGTGGCCTAGCAAGCAAAGTAACTAGGCGGTCAAAGCACTAGACTACCGGACGCACACCGCCAGCCAAAATCGTGACGCGTTGGCCGTCTTCGGTCCGAAGTAGCAGGAAACCGTCGGCGTCCAGGCCGTCAGTAACTCCGCGCAGCGTGCGGCCTTCCTGTTCGACAATCACCTTCTTGCCTTGTGCATAAGTCGAATTCATCCGGAAGGCCCGGTAGACGATGTCGCGCCCGTCGCGGCAGTAGAGTTGCGTGTATTCTTCGACGTAATCGAGTAACTTGACGAGTAAGTCCTCACGGGAGAAGTTACTCGCACCTTCACGATCCAGCGACGTGGCGATGTGCTCGAGTTCCAAAGGAAAGTCCCGTTGGTTCAAGTTAATGCCGATGCCGGCGACCACGGCGTTGTTGTAGATCTGGGTGAGAATGCCACAGACCTTGCGACCGGCGACCAGGACATCGTTAGGCCAACGTAAGTCGCAATCGAGTTCGGCGATCTCTTCGATGGCGCGCTTGGCCGCGAGCCCTAAGGCAAGAGTGAGTCCGGGTAATTGGGCGGGCGGCAGGTCGACGCGGAGAACGATCGTCAGATAAAGGCCCTGGCCGCTTTCGGAATGCCAGCGGCGGCCGAAGCGCCCCATGCCGGCGGTTTGCTCTTGCGTAACCACGGCGGTGTGGTCCGGGCAGCCGTCGTCAATTAGGCGTTGGGCTTCGAGTTGGGTAGAGTCGAGCGTGACGTACCAGTTCAGGTGCCAAAGCGGCAGACGCGCGCTGATGTGGTCGAGATTGCGGCGAATACTCACCCCAGTAAGGTGACCCGGAAATTGAGGTCGACGGCCACGGCTGAATGGGTAATGGCTCCCACCGAGATATAGTCGGCGCCGGCTTCGGCGTACGCGCGAATGGTATCGAGAGTTATTCCGCCCGAGATTTCGATGCTGGCGCGGCCAGCCACGTGATCCACCCAGCGCTTCGCCTCGGCGGGAGTCAAGTTATCAATCAGTAACCGCTTGGCCCCCGCGTCGAGCGCCTCGTTCAGTTCGTCCCAGGTGCGGACTTCTACTTCCACCGGCACCGTGGCGCCCGCAGTGCCAGCCAGGGCCTGCTTCACGCCGCCAGCCGCCGTAATGTGGTTGTTCTTGATCAGAATGTAATCGAAGAGCCCCATGCGATGATTCGTCACGCCACCGGCTGCCGCGGCCGCTTTCTCCAAGCGGCGTAGGCCGGGCGTGGTCTTGCGGGTGTCAAGCACTTTGGTGCGGGTACCGGCAACAGCGGCGACATACTTCGACGCCAGAGTCGCTACGCCCGAAAGCCGCTGTATGAAGTTCAACGCGACCCGTTCGCATTCAAGCAAACGACGGGCATTTCCCCTTACCACGGCGATTAACTCACCATCGTAAGTTTGGTCGCCGGGCTGCTTCAGTAACTCCAAATGATCGACGCCACCGCGGAGTTCAAAGATCAAAGGCAATAACTCAATACCGGCTACTGTGATAGCGGCGCGCGCGTAGAACTTACCTTCGGCTTGCCGATCGGCAGGCACCGTCATTTGCGAGGTAAGGTCGCCGGTGCCAATATCTTCGGCGAGCGCGCGCTTTACGGTTTCGATAATCTCAGGGTGCATTTAGCCCGCCAAGCTCCGCAAAGCATCCTGATTCTTGTTGAGCTGGGTCTGGTACTCGGAAAGTTTCTGTCGCATGGACGCGACAATGTGCGGCGGTGCCTTGCCCATAAACTTCTCGTCGCCCAATTGGCGCTCAGTATTCGCGATGTTCTTCTCGAGTTGCTCGTTCTCTTTGGTGAGACGGGCAATTTGCGCGTCCTGCTGGGCGGCGGGCACCATCAGGACTAAGTCAAAGTCCGGCGTCGAGCGCGTACCGGCCCCGGTTTTGGGCGCGGCCTCGGCCTTCAGCGTGAGCTTGACGTTGGCTAACTTGGCGATCGCTTCGAGCTCGCGCTCGGCGATCTCCACCGCGCCGGTGGTCGAAAAAAGCACGCCCTCGAGAGCTAACTTCGGATCGACTTTCATCTCGGCGCGTAAGGTTCGCACCGAGGTGACGATGTCCTGTAAGATGCCCATTTCGCGCTCGGCCGACGCATCGTAACGCGACGGATCGGCCATCGGGAATTGCGCGAGCGAAATGGACTCGACGCCCTCGGCGCCTTGGTTTCGGAGGCGCTGCCAGATCTCTTCGGTGATGAAGGGCATCGAAGGATGCAAGAGGCGCAAGGCAGAGTCGAAGACAAAGAGGATATTCTTCCAGTTAGAGTCAAGCCCAGAGTCCTCGCGGAAGCGAAGCTTCTTAAGCTCCACGTACCAATCGCAGAACTCGCTCCAGAAGAACTGCCACATGGCCTGGCCCACTTCATGGAAGCGATTCTGGTCGACGGCGCGGTTTACCGTTTCCGCCGCCGCGTTCAGGCGGCTGCGAATCCAACGATCTTCAAGCGTTTCGGCGGGGCCAGGGTCAGTTACTAACTGGGGAGTAACTCCGGCGCGTTCCATGTTCAGGAACAAGAAGCGCGCGGCATTCCAAATCTTATTGGCGAAGCTGCGGGAGGCGGGTAACTTATCCTCGGTCCAGATGACGTCGGCCCCCGGAGCCGAGGCTTGCACCAAGGCCATCCGCACGGCGTCGGTGCCATACTTCGAGGTCATGTCGAGCGGATCGACCGTGTTGCCCTTGGTCTTCGACATCTTCGTGCGGTCGGCATTGCGGACGATGCCGTGGATGAAGACTTGCCGGAAAGGCACATCGCCCATCATCTCGAGGCCCAGCATCATCATGCGGGCGCACCAGAAGAAGAGAATCTCGTAGCCCATAATCATGAGCTCGGTGGGATAGTAAGTCTTGAGATCCGCGGTCTGGTCCGGCCAGCCCAACGTAGAAAAGGGCCATAAGCCAGAGCTAAACCACGTGTCGAGCACGTCGTCCACTTGCTTTAGGTTTGCACTGCCGCACTTACAGCATTTCGTCGGATCTTCGCGACTTACATTGATCTCTTGGCAATCCTGGCAAATCCAAGCCGGAATCCGATGTCCCCACCATAACTGGCGCGAGATACACCAGTCGCGGATGTTATTCATCCAGTCGAAGTAGATCTTTTCCCAATTTTCGGGCCGGATGGTGGTGCGGCCACTCTGCACGGCTTCGATCGCCTTCTCGGCCAAAGGTTTCATGTGGCAGAACCATTGGGTGGAGATTAGCGGCTCCACAATGGTCTTACTGCGTTGGCACTTACCAATGGAAAGCGTGTGGTCCTCAGTTTTTACTAAGTAACCTTGGGCGGTAAGATCCGCCACGATCCGCTTGCGAGCTTCGTAGCGATCAAGGCCCGCGTAAATGCCGCCGGCAGCCGTGATCTTAGCCTCTTCGTTAATTACCTTGATCTTCTCAAGGTTGTTGCGTTTACCAGCCTCAAAGTCATTGGGGTCATGAGCGGGAGTGACTTTCACTACGCCGGTGCCGAACTTGGGGTCGGCCAGTTCGTCGAAGATGATCGGGATATCGCGATCCATCAACGGCAAGCGGACCGTCATGCCGCGCAGGTCGGCGTAGCGCTCGTCATTCGGATTCACGCAGACGGCGGTGTCGCCCAGCATCGTCTCAGGGCGCGTGGTGGCCACCACCAGGTCGCGGCCGGGAAGGCCATTCACGGGGTAGCGAATGTGCCAGAGGCTGCCCTGCACTTCTTCGTGGTCCACTTCGAGGTCGCTCAAGGCGGTGGCGCAACTGGGGCACCAGTTCACCATGTAGTCGCCGCGGTAGATGAGCTTCTTTTCCCACAGGCGGACGAAGGTCTCGCGGACGGCGCGGGAGAGGCCAGGGTCCATCGTGAAGCGTTCGCGGCTCCAGTCGCAACTGGCGCCGACGCTCTTCATCTGCTCGATGATGCGGCCGCCGCTTTGCTCTTTCCAGGCCCAGATGCGCTTTTGGAATTCGGGCCGGCCGAGGTCGCGCCGGGTGATGTTCTCGTCCTTGAGGAGTTTGCGCTCGACGACCATTTGGGTGGCGATGCCGGCATGGTCCATGCCCGGCAGCCACAGGGTCTTCTTGCCACGCATGCGCTGGGTGCGGATGGTGACGTCCATGATGGTGTGTTCGAGCATGTGGCCCATGTGAAGGGAGCCGGTGACGTTGGGCGGCGGGATGACGAGCGAAAACATCGGCGCCGTCGACGCCGGGTCCGGTGTGAAACATCCGTGGCTGATCCACCACTCGGCCCAATGCGCTTCAAAGCGCTGGGGCTCATAGACTTTGTCGAATTCCATGGGAAACTTCAGTGTAACCTGATCCCCATGCGTTTCACTCAAAAGACAGCCGTGATCACCGGCGGCGCTTCCGGCATTGGGGCGGCCACGGTTGCTTTGCTGAGGGCGGAAGGTGCCCGGGTGATCGTGCTCGACCGCCAAGGCGAGCCCGCCTGCGACGTCACAGACGAGGAGGCCATCGCCCAAGCCCTCAGTGGCTTAGCGACCATCGACGTACTGGTGACCTGTGCTGGGACTGCGCTGAGGAAGTCAGTGCACGAGCAGGACGCCGCGGGGTGGGACCGCGTCTTTGCCGTGAACGTCAAGGGCGCCTTCCTGGTGGCCAAGCACGCGATCCCCAAGATGACAGCCGGTGGCGCGATCGTCCACGTGGCCTCGGTTGTCGGCGTTACGGGCTTCCGGCATCGCGCGGCCTATTCGGCGTCCAAAGGCGCCATCGTCGCGCTGACCCGTAACATGGCGCTCGACTATGCAGGCCAAGGCATTCGGGTCAACTGCGTCTGCCCAGGCTTCGTTCGCACGCCTTTCATCCAGCCGATCCTGGACGATCCGGAGCGTTCTGCCAGGCTCGCCAAGCTGCACCCGCTGGGTCGGCTGGGGACGGCGGAGGACGTGGCTAAGTCCATTGTATTCCTAGCGTCGGACGACGCAGCGTGGATCACCGGCCACGCCCTATCAGTGGACGGCGGACTGGCGGCGGGGCACGCTGACGAGATCTGAAGGCCCCTGTATTACGAGGGAGAAAACTGCTATACTTCCGGCATGGCGTTCTCTATTCGCAACCCTGAAGCCGAAGCAATGGCCCGTGAGATGGTGAGCATGACGGGTGAATCCATCACGTCGGCGGTAACGGAATCACTCCGGCATCGTCTGAACCGCCTCAAGGTAAACAAGCAGGTAGAGGCGGAAGACAAGGAGCGGTTGCTGGACGAGTTGATGGAGATTGCGCACCGTTGCGCCCAATTGCCGGTTCGGTCAACAGAGTCGGAAGATGAGACGTTGGGATACGACAAATCGGGCATCCCTGAAAGCCCGAGTAATGCGTCTTCATGGTAATCGATTCGTCCATTATCCTCGCCATCATGCTGGAAGAGCCGAAAGCGCGAGAGTATGCGCGTAGCATCCTTGAGGCGCCGGTTCGTGTGATTTCTGCCGCAAGCTTCGTGGAATGCGGCCTGCGGCTGACCAATTTGAGAGGCGAGTTGGGTCTGCCCCAATTGGAGGTGTTCCTGATGCGCTCACGAATTGAAGTGGTTTCGTTGGACGAAGAGCAGGCTCGAATTGCCGTACGGGCCTTCGAGAAATATGGCAAGGGCCGACATCCGGCGGGCCTCAATTACGGCGATTGCCTATCCTACGCCTTGGCCAAAGTCCGGCGCGAGCCGCTCTTTTACCAAGGCAACGACTTCTCCCAAACCGACCTCGCCTAGACCTTCCGCAACTTCGTCACGCGGCCGACCTCCACCCATTCCGCCACAAAGACATTGCCCTTACGATCAAAGCAGGCGCCGTGCGGGCAGACGAACTTGCCGGGGGTGAAGGCGTCACGGGCTTTGGTGCGGGTCTCGCGCCAAGCCTTCTTCTCGGAGTCATCGCCCAGGTGGCCGATCAGCTTCATGTTCTTGTCGAAAAGCGTCACGCGGGCACCCAAGTCCGGCACCACCAGGTCGCCGGACTTCATGTGCGTATGCAGGTGGCAAGGCAGCACGGTGCCATCCATAAACTCGATGTGCTGGCCGGCCAAGGTGAAGCGCTGCAGGCGGGCATTGCCGCGGTCAGCGACGATGATCGTAGCCTTGTCGGCACCCTGGCGCAGATCGGTCATGATGCCGTGCGGGCTATTCAATTCGCCCTTTTCCTTGCCTTTGGGGCCGAAGCTCATCTTGTACTTGCCGTCTTTGTTGTAGACGTTCACCCAGCTAGAGCCATAACCGTCGCCCACGTAGACGTCGCCATTGGGCGACACGGTGAGATTGGTGGGGCTGTACTTCGGCAGCTTGCCATCGGCGCCGGGTTCGTAGCCTTTAGCTTCCTTGGGGTAGCCGATGCTCCAAACTTCGCGGCCGTCGAGGTCAGTTTTGACGACGAGTCCACGCTTGGTGTCGCAGAGGTAGAGATACTCGGTGTTGCCCTCCTTGTGCAAGTGCAGGCCATGCGCACCGCCCTTGAACTCTTTGCCCCAGCTCTTGACGAACTTGCCTTTGGCATCGAAGATTACCATCGAATCGCTGGACTCGGAGGCGGCATTCACCGTGTGATGAACAAAGATGCGCCCTTGCGAATCTTCCATGACGCCGTGGCAATTGCCGTATTTGATATTGGCCGGCAGTTCGCCCCAATCGTGGATGGCCTCATAGGTATGGTCACCCGAGCCGAGGATGGGATTCTTTGAGCCAGACTTGTTGGCGGCGCCCAGGATCAAGGGAGCCGCGACACCGGTAGAGAAAGCGCGACGGGAAAGCTTTTTCGCTTGCATGCTCCTGAGTTTATATCAAACTTCATCCGAGAGGTAACCTTGCTCGATTTCTCGATTCATTTGGTCGATGTCACCGGTGGGACCGCAGAATTTGGCCGCCTCTCGAATGGCCGCTAACTTGGCGGCTACGCTCCGTTCAGGATCGTCCGGAGTACCATCCTGAAGGCGAATCGCATCCATTTCATTTGCCGGCTTCAGTTGACTGTCCATTGCTCAAGGTTACCTCGTCGTGCACCGCCCCCCTTCCCTCCGTCACCCAATTGTGATATTCCCTTTGACGTTCGAAGAGCCTGGCTCTCTCGGAGGGGCCAGGCCGCCAACACTGGGAGGTATGACTGCCTTGAGAACTTATGAAGGCTCGGATATTAAAAACGTCGCCCTGGCTGGACACGGCCACTGCGGTAAGACTTCGCTCGTCGCTGCCATGTTGTACACGACAGGAGCCACCAACCGGCTCACGCGTGTCGACGACGGCAATACGATCACCGACCACGACGAAGAGGAGATTGAACGCAAGTTCACCATCTCCACTTCCCTCACCACTGCCGAATGGCACAAGAAAAAGATCAACCTGATCGACACGCCCGGGTTCAACATCTTCCTTAACGACACCCGCGGCGCCATGGCCGCGGCGGACTCGGCATTCATCCTTGTCGACGCCGTAGCGGGCGTCGAAGTGCAGACGGAGAAGGTTTACGCCTTTGCCGACGAATACCGCCTGCCGCGCGCCTTCGTCGTCAATCGTATGGACCGTGACCGTGCCAGCTTCGCCCGTGCCGTCGAAAGTCTGCATGCCCGCTTCGGACGCAACTCGATCCCGATTCAATTGCCTATCGGCGAAGAGAAGCAGTTCCGCGGCGTCGTGGACCTGATCACCATGAAGGCCTACTTCTACACGCCCGATGGCAATGGCATCGGCCAGGAAGGGGAGATTCCCGCGGACTTAGTGGAAGACGCCCAACTGGCGCATGAAGAGCTGATCGAGATGGTGGCCGAAGGCAACGAAGCGCTGCTCGAAGAGTTCTTCGCCGAAGGCACCTTGCCGCCGGAGCATATCATCGCGGGCCTGAAAGACGCGATCGCCGAGGACAAGGTGTTCCCGATTCTGGCCTTCTCCGCGCTGCGCAACATCGCCACGGACCGTTTGCTCGACTTCGCCCTCGAGTACTTCCCCGCCCCTACCTGCCGGCCCTCCGCCATCGGCACCATCGAGAAGGCAGAGCGCACAGTGCGGGATTCCGAGCCGCTGAGCGTATTCGTCTTTAAGACCGTCGCCGATAACTTTTCGGGGCGCGTCTCCTATCTGAAGGTCGCCTCCGGCGTGCTGAAGAACGACGCCGTGCTGATCAACGCGCGCACCGGCCAGCCCGAGAAGCTGGCCCACATCGGCGTGCTGCAAGGCAAGAACCTGAGCCCCGTCACCGAACTGCACGCCGGCGACATCGGCGCCGTGGCCAAGCTGAAGGACACGCTCACCGGCGATACCCTGCACGACAAGAGCGCGCCGGCCGCTTATCCGGCGGTCGAAATCCCGGAGCCCTCCATCGCCTACGCCATCGTCGCCAAGAGCCGCCACGACGAGGACCGCATGGGCCACGCCATCCACAAGATCCTCGAAGAGGACCCCGGTCTGCGCTTCTACCGCGATCCGCAAACCAAGGAGTTCCTGCTCGCCGGCAACGGGCAGCAACACCTCGAAATCATTGTGTCGCGCTTGCGGCGAAAGTATCACGTTGATGTCGAGTTGCATGCACCCAAGATTCCCTACCGCGAGACCATCCGCGGCACGGCCGACGTGCAAGGCCGGCACAAGAAGCAGACCGGCGGCCACGGCCAATTCGGCGACTGCTGGATTCGCGTGGAACCGCTGCCGCGCGGCAGTCAGTTCGAGTTCCACAATGCCACCTTCGGCGGCTCCGTACCGCGGCAGTTCGTCCCCGCGGTGGAGAAAGGCCTGATCGAGGCGGCCGCCAACGGCTACCTGGCCGGCAACCCCATGGTGGACTTCAAGGTGACCCTTTACGACGGCAGTTACCACGACGTGGACTCATCGGAAATGTCCTTCAAAATGGCCGCCAAGAAGGCCTTCAAAGCGGCCATGGCCGTGGCGAAGCCCACCTTGCTGGAGCCCATCATGAAGGTGGAAGTGCGCGCTCCGGTGGAGTTCGCGGGCGACCTGATGGGCGACATGAACACGCGGCGCGGCCGGATCTCCGGCACCGATATCGTTGGCTCAGACCAGATCCTGAAGGCCGAAGCCCCGATGAGTGAGATGCTGACCTATCAGAATGACCTGACGTCGATCACGCAGGGTCGCGCGTCATTCCACATGGAGTTCTCCCACTACGACTACGTGCCGGCCTTACAGGCGGACAAGATCATCGCCGCCGCCAAAGCGGCACGGGCGGGGGAGGTGGAGGAGGAAGAGCTTTGACCGAGTGATTTCTATCCTTTTGCGAGACCGAACACCTGGCCCATCGCATCAGCGGTGGGTCACATCCGCTAAATCTCAGTATTTGCTGCCAAATGAGATGGCCTATGTGACCCACCGCTTTACGCGGTGGGCTAGGCAATTCCTTCTGGAGTCACCGGACGAAGGCCGGGGTTGATCTCCATCAGGCGTTAGGGACGGTATTCGGCGTCGTAATTATTGAGTAAGCCGAGGAATTTCGCTTCGTCTTCAATGTGCAAGAAACAGCCCCGGGGCGAGCGGGTTGTAGTTGAGGGAGGACAGGCCATGGGTGGTGGCATTTTGAGCGGAGCGCGCTTTGCCTTCGGGCGTGCGGGGACCGGTGGACTTTTGCGCGTTTCGCCGATTGGCTTCGATTCGTTTTTTGGATGAAATGGGTTTTCGTTCCTTCCGTTCGTTAGGCGCGCTACGTCAATCTGCTGGAGTCACCGAAAGGTGGGGATGCAGTGGAGGCGCCGATTTGCCCGGAGTTGTCATGTTGGGTCAAGGTGGAGCGGGTATGGGGGGGCAGATCTGGTTTGCGGGGCAGTTTACCTAGTAAGTGGCACCTATAAGTGGATTTCGCGGAGCATTTTCTCTTAGTTTTTGCGAACAGAATGGGGTAGGGGGGACGGAGGGTAGATAGAGGTAGGTTGCGCTACCCGCATTGGTGGGGTATAGGTTAACTCTCCGCGATTCTAGTACTTAAGTAGACTTAGGCTATTGCTGGGAGAAAATCGGATTATAGCGGCTTTGACGCCGATTCCGGATATGCATATTTCAGAAAAAAGTTGACGCACTTCTGCCCCGAATCGCGTATTCTTTAGCAAATGCGTCTCTTCATCCCGCTGTTGGCCCTGTGCCTTCAACTTACAGCCCAGACCGGCATCACCATTCCCGCCACCGGGCGTGCGGTGCCGGAACTCGCCGCCTACGACGCCGCCATCCGTAGCGTGATGCAAAAATGGGCCATTCCAGGCGCATCGGTCGCCATCACAGACCAAGGCCGCCTCGTCTATGCCCGGGGCTTCGGATTCGCCGATCGCGAACGCGGACTTCTCGTCCAACCCGCCAGCGTCTTCCGCATGGCCAGCATCTCCAAAACCTTGACTGGCATGACCATCCTTCGCCTGATTCAAGAAGGCAGGTTCGCTCTCGACTCCCGCGCCTTGGACCTCATCCCCAACATCACCCCCATCCCCGGCATCGCTGTCGATCCGCGCACGAGACAGATCACCGTCCAGCAACTGCTGCAACACACCGGAGGCTGGGCCAAAGAGATCCCCGATGACGCCTCGCTGCAGTTCACCTCGGCGGCACGCGCCCTAAACGTAGACCGCTCCACCATCACCCCCGATCACATGGCTCGCTTTGCCATCAGCCAGGGACTCGACTTCGCCCCCGGAACCCGCTATTACTACAGCCAAACCGGCTATCTCTTGCTGGGCCGGATCATCGAGCGCATCACCGGAAAGAAGTATGAAGACGCCGTGAAAGAAAAGCTGTTGACCCCGGCTGGCGCCGCAGCATCGTTTAAGATCGGCAAATCGCTCTTTGCCCAAAAAGAGCCAGACGAGGTCCGCTACTACAACTTCCCCGGGGCCTCGCTCGGAACTAGCGCGCCCGTCGTACCCGGAACCGCCATTCCGTTCGACCGCCAGTATGGCAATTACTGGGTCGAACAAGCCGAAGCCTACGGTGGCTGGATCGGCAATGCCATTGATGTCATGAAGTACATCAACGCACTCGAAGGCCGACGCGGGCCCGCTCTGTTGAGCCCGGCCTCGCTGGCTTCGATCGGGCAACGCCCCGTTATCACTGGCCCTGGCGGAACTCCCATCGGACTCACTTGGCGGCTGACGGCGCTCGCCGGCGGCCAATTTCACTGGTGGCATTCCGGCGGCGCCGTCGGCACGCGCAACCTGCTCGCACGCCGGCAGAATAATCGCGACTGGGTCGTGCTCATGAATATGCGCCCCCAGGATGAGGACCCGATTATCACCGATCTCTTCAACGCCTTTTCCGATGCCGAGACTCGATCCCCAACCTGGCCGTCGCACGATCTGTTCAGCGATTTCGCGGGGCCGGCGTTGACTACCAGCGCGCAGGCGTTAACGTTCCGTCAAGATAGCGGTGCCGGTCCGTCGGCTGAACAACTCCTGAACGTAGCGAGTGCTTCCCCCGTCGCCTTTACGATTGCCCTGCCTACCGCACGCTGGCTGAAACTCGACCGGCTCGTTGGAACCACGCCAGCCACGATCAGAGTCACCGCCGATCCTGCGGGACTCGACGCGGGAACCTACGAAAGTGTAATCACCATCGCCGCCCCGCAAACTTCGAATGGCACGGCGAACATCCGGGTGACGTTTACCGTGAGTCTCGCGTCCATGATCAGCGCCATCCAAAGCAGCGCGACGCTCCAACCGATAACTGAAGCCGCACCGGGATCTCGAATCACCTTGGAGGCACCCAGGGAGTTGCCGCCTACGGCTACGGTATCCGTCGCAGGCATCGACGCGGAGATCGCGGAGATATCGGGTAAGCGAGTGGACTTGGTGGTGCCCGTGAGCGCAACGGCCGGGGAGGCGATCGCGATCTCTATTCAATCGACCGGCACCGCGGCGCTGCAAGGCTCCATTCGTATCGTGGATCTCTCGCCGGCAATTTTCACGGCCCGTCCAAACGGCCCACGCACCGTCGTATTGCGATCCATCGGAGCGGACGCCCCAACCGAGGAAGCGGCATACCTCTGCGAAGATTTGTGTCAACCTGTTCCCATCGACTTGGGAGCGGAAACCGATTCGGTGATGCTACGGATTCCCATAACGGGCACGCGTTCGCAGCCCGCGGTGGAGGCGTATGTCGCATCGATTGGCGACGAGGAGGCAAAAGTCATCTCGGTGGAAGCCGCGGTTGGCCTGCCCGGCGTCGATTGGATCACGATCGCAATCCCGCGTTCCTTAGTAGGCCGCGGAGAGGCAAGCGTCGCGGTGCAAATTGGTGAGAAGCGTTCGAACGAGATCAAAGTGATGATCCAGTAGCCTTCTGAACACGCGCACAACGTTATTTCGGGGGCATTTCGGCATTTCGGGACAGTTTGCTGTGAGCCCACTGTACCCAGCGCGCGGAATGAAGGAAGAACGCTTACTTGGTGTCGAGCTTGCCACCGCTTTCCGCATCGAACTGGAGGATTTTGTGACACGCACTTCATGTACTTTGACCGCTTATAGGGGCATTTGGGAGCCACCTTGTGGGTGATGACGGGTCACCCCAAAATGTCCCCCCTGCGCTCCCGATCTCCGGGCTCGCACAGTCATTATCTACTGGAGCGTTCTGAGGAGGGCAGTAATCGATAGAGGGTGATGCCGCGGTTTTCACGCACGACTCGCCAATTCCATCGGGTGAGGTTTTCCTGGACATCGGAGGCAATCAAATCTCCCTGATGCAGAAGAACATACCGGATTCCGCGGCGAAGCATCTCCTGTGTGGCCGCGAGGCGAACTTCCGGCAGGGGGCCGGCGAGCAGCGGCTGAGTGTGGTCGGTAATTGCGTTCCATTGGCCATCGGGGTGGCGGCCATAC